>Ga0335085_10000099_pt1 | contig 280205 bp, 253 predicted proteins | sample Lox_Sample_45_FD_206712 | JGI IMG/M metagenome (GOLD analysis project Ga0335085, IMG submission 206712) | Soil microbial communities from Loxahatchee National Wildlife Refuge, Florida, United States - Lox_Sample_4.5 | ecosystem: Environmental > Terrestrial > Soil > Wetlands | place: USA... | reverse complement strand
CCAAGCCTTTTCGGTGGACCCGTGTATTTGGAGCGACTCCAACGGGAAGCAACGGCATCAAAGGGTAGGCTTGAGGCCTTAGAGCAGGTGATCGGTAGAACAAATTGCGCAACGGCTCCGTGATCTCTGCCCTTACACCCCGATCCGTTATCAATGGACACTCACGATGGACTCGGGCGAGGGGCAAGCCAGCCTCATCGACTACGCGCAACTATTCGCAGCAATACACGATCTGTATTCTGCGCTGCTCACCTTCGTAAGGGCAGAGTACTTCATCTCCCGGTGGCTGAATGGCAGGCAAACGGAACTGGCAGTCGAAGACGGTCTCACGGTTTCCGCTATTACCAAGAATTCTCCCGAAACCGTTACGGGAACCGGGATCGCCGTCGGGCTAAAAGCCGTCGGCGACGCTCTTTCGATTGGCAAACAGTACGTTGAAATCAGAACTGCCAATTTAAAAGTTCAGGAAGCCCAAATGGAGTTCAAGCACAAGCAAGACGTTTACGAACGCGAAGAGCGGCGAGCCCGACTAAAGGAAAAGACGCTTGAAGCCGAGTTCGACCTGGAATTGGAACGTAAACGCCAGGAGGTTGAGGCTGGCCGTCAACATCTCCGTGAGAACGAGTTGAACTTGAAAAAGGTAGAGCAGGAAAGCGCCCTTCGCACCGTCCAAGTACTTGGTGAATACGTGAAGCTCTTCAAAGAAATGCCGGAGAGCTTCCGTGAAGAATTCAAAAACGATGTATTAATCCCGATTACCCGGCGAATCGTGGCATCCCCTTTGACGTTATCCTCCTACAGCGTTGAACCATTAGACAACACGGGCCAAGAGGCTTCGGACAAGCCTCCCGCCGCCTCGGATGAAATTCTGTAGAATCCGCCATTGATTTCGAAGCATTTCCAAGGCGTCGGTTCTAGCTAAAGCTCTCAGTTCCTTTTCCGTCATCGGCGCCGAGCCGCGCACCGGGCTACCGGCTAGCCCCTCAACCCCTAGAGTAACTCTAAAGATGCGGATGTCGGGTCGTACCATGAACCAGACCGGGCACAGGTCCGTTCAGATGGTACGGCGATATATACGGGACGGCAGTTTGTTCCGGGAGAACAGTGCGGAAATTGGGGCTTTAAAAGGCAGTCTCAACGAGCCTCAGTCTAAGGCTCATTTGGCTTGCAATTGTTCCCGTAAGCGATGTAATATCAACAACTAGAGCTAAGCCCCCAATGGGAGCCTTCTAAGCTGAGGGTCGCGCGTTCGAGTCGCGCCGGGCCTACCAGATTCCATTTCATTGCTGCACCGTCCACCGGCACTCGACGGCGGGAATGGCTGTCGCCGCGGCGGAATGTATTTTCTGCCATCACCCGGAGAAGGGTGTAAGAAAACCCGGCTGCAACTGCACAGTAAGAGTTCCATGCGCCCTTGGGGACGAGTAGTATCTGTAAGATAGCTGGTGGCTGGAAAATTGCACCGCGCACGACAGCAGTAGGGTTCCGCTGGCGAGAAGGCAGTTACCGGACGAGGTTTCGGGAGGGGGAACCATGCGATCGGGCCGTGCTCCTACAGGGGATGTCGATCGGATTCTGAAACGGCTCCAGCGCCGCAGCCACCTGAGCCGGATGATGGTCAGCCTGTCTCGCGAAGTGGAGAGACTGCACGAGGATAACGTGCAGCTTCGGGCCGCGGTCCGAATGTATCAGGAGGCCCTGAACCGGCGGGCCGCAAAATCCCCAAAAACCGTCAAGCACAGAGACGCAGGCGCAGCGAGCAAGGCGGGCCATGCGGCCGCGAGCCAGGGGCACCCGGCATAGCGGCGGCCGCCGGAGAGTGCTCGGGGCGCTGGATCTTGGTTCCCAGCGGGTGTAAGATTGATCCGATCTGGGAGGGGAAAACCGTGGAAACGACTCGACGCAACTTCCTGGGAACCATGGGTGTGGCGGCTTCGGCATTGGCCGCGTCGCGCGACGGGAAGACTGGCGCTCCCGCCGCGGGGTCGCGGCTGTATGTGGCCGTGGTGACGCCCTGCGACAGCCGGGGCAGGTTCGATGACGGCACATATCGCGACCTGATGCCGTTCTTCAAAGATCACGGAGTGGATGGCGTGCTCGTACTGGGATCCACCGGCGAGTTCCCGTCCTTTTCCGTGGCGGAGCGGAAGAAGGTGGCGGAGACGGCGCTGAAGCACCGCGCGGGCCTGGAGATGATCGTACAGGTGGGCACGCCGAACCTGCCGGAGACGCTGGAACTGCTCAACCACGCGCAGGCGAACGGCGCGGACCAGGTGCTGTGCATTCCGCCGTTCTATTTCAAGAACCCCAAGACCGAGGGGCTGACGAAGTATTACTCGCAGGTGCTGGAAGCGGCGAAGATTCCGGTGAACCTGTATCACTATCCCGCGATGAGCGCTGTGCCCATCACGCCGGAGCTGCTGCACAGCCTGGAGCATTATCCCAACCTCGCGGGCATCAAGGATTCCACGGGGAACGCGACAAGCTACGCGGCGATGGTGAAGGAGTTTCCGAAGCTGAACATCATGACCGGCACGGAGAACAATCTTCCGGCGGCGCTAGCGGCGGGCAAAGGAGCGATTCTGGTGAGCGCGAACCTGTTCCCGCGCCAGGCGGCGGGCTGCTTCGAAGCGCAGCGCAAGGGGCAGGACGTGGCGGCGGCGTATGCCAAGCTGCGGGAAGCCAATGCGCTGGCGCGCGTGCAGGGCGGCGGCGGAGCGCCGGCCATCAAGTTTGCGTTCACGGCGCACGGATTCCGCGAGAGCTACGTGCGGCCTCCAGAGGTCGATCTGACGGCGGAGCAGAAGGCGCAGTTGCAGCCGCGGCTGGCGCAGATCAAAGCGCTGGCGTAGCGGCAGGCTATCGCGCGAAACCCACGGACCGGGCTGCGGACAGCGGCACGCGCTCGCAGGCGGTGTCTGCGTACGTCATAATCAATTGAACAGCACAACGTCGTCCGGGAGCATGCATGGGTATATCCATCCGCATCGAAAATCTGCGCAAGATCTATGACTCGCCGCCGCCTTCGGCTGCGCGCGGGGCCGGTTTTTCGTTTGTGTCGCAGCGCTCGGCGGGACCGAAGGAGAAGAAGAAAAAGTTCGAAGTGGTGGCGCTGGACGGCATCTCGATGGAGATCCGGTCGGGAGAGATCTTTGGACTGCTGGGTCCCAACGGAGCGGGTAAATCGACGACCATCGGGATTCTGACGACGCGCACGGAGCCGAGCGGGGGGCGCGCGTTCATCGGGGAATACGACGTGTGGCAGGAGCAGGTCAAGGCCAAGCGGCTGATCGGGGTGGTGCCGCAGCGGCCGAACCTGGATTTCGCGCTCACCGCGCGGGAGATTCTGCTGTTTCACGGAGCGTACTTCGGCCAGGGCCGCAAGGAACGGGAGGAGCGCGCGCAGAAGCTGCTGGAGCAGTTCAAGCTGACGGACCGCGCGGATCACATGGTGCGCGGCTTTTCGGGCGGGATGATGCAGCGGGTTTCGATTGCGCGCGCCATGATGCACGATCCGGAAGTGCTGTTTCTGGACGAGCCTTCGGCGGGCCTGGACCCGCAGACGAGGCTGCTGCTGTGGGAGATCATTCGCGAATACAACGGTCTCGGGAAGACGATCGTGCTCACGACGCACTACATGGATGAAGCCGACGCGCTGTGCCAGCGGATTGCGATCATCGATCACGGACGCATCATCGCGCAGGGCACGCCGGCGGAGCTGAAGTCTTCGATTCCGGGCGGATACCTGCTGCGGCTGCGCTTCGACCGCGTTCCGGACGAACTGGTGGCGGGGTTGAAAGAGCTGCCGGGCGTGACCGAGGCGCGGCAGAAGGACGCGGCATCGCTGGATCTATATGCCGACCGCGGCGGTCCGCTGATTGCGGGGATCGTCAACGCGGCGCAGGCGGCGGGGGCGGAACTGCACGACGTGCACATCGCCGAACCGAGCCTGGAGAACCTGTTTTTGCACCACACGGGAAGGAGCCTGCGGGATTGAACTGGAAAACGTTTTACGCATTGCTTTCACGCGACGGCCACGTGGCGCGGCGCAACCTGCTGCCCATGCTGCTGCAAAACCTGCTGCAGCCGCTGCTGTTGACCTTCGTCTTCGGGCGGGTGCTGACGACCGGCGGCATGATGAAGGGTTCGTTCAAAGACGTGCTGCTGCCGGGCGTGATGGCGATCAGCATGGTGCTTTCGGGCGTGCAGGGCGTGGCCATGCCGCTGATCACGGAGTTTCAGTTCACGCGGGAAATCGAAGACCGGCTGCTGGCGCCGATCGCCAATGGCTGGCTGGCGGTGGAGAAGATTGTCGCGGGGATGATTCAGGCAATGGTGGCGGGCCTGGTGGTGATTCCCGCGGCGTGGCTGACGATGGGCTCGGGCGTGCATATGAGCTTTCATCAGCCGGTGGAGTTCCTGGTGGTGGCGCTGCTGGTGGCGCTGTTCGCTTCGGCGGGAGGATTGGCGCTGGGCTGCAGCGTGGGGCAGACGCAGATCGGGCTGATGTTCAGCCTGGTGCTGGCGCCGATGATGATGTTCGGCTGCGCGTACTACCCGTGGAGCCTGCTGGCGGCGTTCCCGGTGCTCCAGTACGCGGTGCTGGTGAATCCGCTGGTGTATGCCAGCGAAGGGCTGCGCGGCGCGCTGGCGCCGCAGGTGCCGCATATCGCGTTGTGGATCGTGACGGCGGCGCTGGCGGCGATCGACCTGGTGCTGATCGTGGTCGGGCTGCAGAAGTTTCACAAAAAAGCGGTGAGCTGATGCGCACCTACTAATGGAAGGTTTGGCGGAGACAAAGCCGCTGTTCCCCCCGGCATTCGCCGGACTTCGAGCGGCAGTGAACAGCGGTCGGTGGGAGCGGATCGGCAACCGGCCTGTAACTGATTTCGGCGCCGGCCGCAATGCCCGATGAATAGAGCATGGCCGTTTCTTCGCTGGTGCCGGTCGTTATAGACTTCGTAATGCGGGCCGGTATTCCGGCCCCGGTATGGGATCTGAAGGAATTGAGCGCCAAATCGGAAAGACTTTCTTCCACGTCGATATGGATGCGTTTTTCGTATCGGTGGAAGAGCTTTACGACGCTTCGCTGCGCGGCAAGCCGGTGGTGGTGGGCGGGCGGCCGAACGAGCGGGGAGTGGTTTCGGCGGCATCGTACGCGGCGCGAAAGTTCGGCGTGCATTCGGCCATGCCGCTGCGGACGGCCTACAAGCTATGCCCGCAGGCGATTTTCGTGGACGGACATCCGGAGCGCTACCGCGAGTACTCGCAGAAGGTTTACGACGTGCTGCACGGGTTTTCGCCGCTGGTCGAGATGGCCTCGATCGACGAAGCGTATCTCGATATGACGGGCACCGAGCGGCTCTACGGCCCGGCGCTGAAGGCCGCGCACCTGCTGCACGAGCGGATGAAGGCGGCGACGCGGCTCAACTGTTCGATCGGGATTGCGACCTCGCGCCTGGTGGCAAAGATCACCTCCGACCAGGCAAAGCCGAACGGCGTGATGTGGATTCTTCCCGGGCGCGAGGCGGCGTTTCTGGCGCCGCTGGACGTGCGCAAGGTGCCGGGCGTGGGCAAGGTGACAGAGAAGAATCTGCACGCCGTGGGCATTCGCAAAGTAGGCGACCTGGCGCGGCTGGACGAGGGCTTTCTCGAAGAGCGCTTCGGCAAGTGGGGGCTGGCGCTGGCGGGCAAATCGCGCGGGCTGGACGCGGGCGGTTGGTTCGATACGGAGATCGGCGCCGAGGAGGGGCCGAAATCCATCAGCCACGAGCACACGTTCAACGAAGACACACGGGATGCGGCGCAGATGGAGGCGACGCTTTCGCGGCTGTGCGAAATGGTGGGACGGCGGCTGCGCGAGCACGGGCTGCACGCGCGGACGATTCAGCTCAAGCTGCGGTATACGGATTTTTCGACCATCACGCGCGCGCATTCGGTGGAGCGCGCGACGAGCGTGGACACGGAGATCTTCGAGGAGATTCGGGCGTTGTTCCAGGCGAACTGGAGGCCCGGCGCGACGGTGCGGCTGTTGGGCGTGCACGTTTCCGGCTGGGACGATCCGGCCGGTCAGATGGATCTGCTGGAGGATGGGCGGCACGAGAAGTGGGAGCAGACGCTGGCGGCGGCGGACCGGATGCGCGACCGGTTCGGCGAAACGGCGGTGTCGCTCGGCGGCAGCCTGCGCGGCCGGTTCCGGGAGAGGACGCACGAAAATCCGGCGGGACTGCCGGGGAAGAAGTGAACGGCGCCGGCGGTGACGGCAGGCGCTATCTTTGAAACGCGATCTTCCCGCCCACGATGGTATACACGACGTCGGTGGATAGGATTTCGTCTTCGGGAATCGTCAGAATGTCGCGCGAGAGCACGGTGACGTCGGCGAGCTTGCCGGTTTCGAGCGAGCCCTTCACATTCTCCTCGAAGGCGGCATAGGCATTGTTCCAGGTGTAGGAGCGCAGCGCCTCTTCGCGGCTCATGCACTGGCCGGGGTAGAAGCGGGTGCCGTCTTTGAGCTTGCGCGTGACCGAAGCGTAGTAGCAGGCGATGGGGCTGACGTCTTCCACCGGAGTATCGGTTCCGTTGCCAACCAGCGCGCCGGATTTCATGAGCTTTTGCCACACGTAGGCGCCCTCTTCGGCGCGCTTCGCGCCCAGGCGCAGCAGCACGTAGGGCGCATCGCTGGTGCAGTGGATGCCCTGCATCATGGCGAGGACGCCGAGCTGCCCGAAGCGCGGGATATCGGCCGGATTGAGGTGCTGCGCGTGCTCGATGCGCCAGCGCAGGTCTTTCGGGCTGCCGTGCTCGCGGAAGACGCGCTCATAAATATCGAGCACTTCGCGATTGGCGCGGTCGCCGATGGCGTGCACGCAGAGCTGGTAGTGATGCGCCATGGCCAGTTCCGCCGCGCCCTGAATTTCGGAGACGGGCTCCACTGCCAGACCGGTGCTGTCCGGCTTGTCGGTGTACGGCTCGAGCAGCCATGCGCCGCGGGAGCCGAGCGCGCCATCCATGTAGTGCTTGATGGCGCGAATGGTGAGGTGGTTGTCGCCGAATCCGATGGTGCGGTAGCGGTCGAGCAGCGGCGCCAGCGTCTGGTTGGGGCCGCGCAGCATCACCCAGAGGCGCAGCCGCAGCTCGCCCTTCTGCGCCATGGAGTGGAACACATCGGCCACCGCGGGCGGCGAGCCGGCGTCCTCGAACGACGTGATGCCCTTGGAGAGACATTCGTTGGTGGCCAGGTCGATGACCTTGTGCAGATCCTCGTGGGTCGCCTGCCATTTGCCGTAGAGGTCGATCACGAGTCCGGAAGCGCGCTCGCGGAGGAGGCCGGTGGGGTTGCCGTCTTTGTCTTTGAGAATCTCGCCGCCGGGAGGGTTGGGCGTGCGGCGCGTGATGCCCGCCAGTTCCATGGCCTTGGCATTGGCGAACACGGCGTGCCCGGAGGCGTGCGTCAGCATCACGGGATTGTCCGGCGAAACTCTATCCAGCGAGGCGTGCAGCGGAAAGCCTTCGACATTGGGCTGCGGCGGATGATCCCATTTCGACTGGTGCCATCCCCGGCCCACGATCCACTCACCCGGCTTAGCCTGTTTCGCGGCGCGCGCCACCTCGGCGACGATTTCGTCCCAGGTGCGCGCCTCCCGCAAGTCGAGGCCGAGCCGGTACTCGCCGAGGCTGGTGAAATGGCCGTGGCCTTCGATGAAGCCGGGAATGGCGAGCCGGCCGTGGAGATCGATGACGCGCGTTTGCGGGCCGACCCATTTGGCGGCATCGGCGTTGCTGCCGAGCGCGGCGATGCGGTCTCCGCGCGCCGCCATCGCCTGCACCACGGGCTGCTTGGGATTCATGGTCACGATCTTGCCGTTGCGTAGAACCAGGGTGGCCGGCTGCGCGCAGGCCGCGGCGGTGCAGAGCGCGGCCAGGGACATGAGGCGGGTCATGGGAACCAGGATATCGCGGGCGCACACGCGGCGCTTCCGGCGCGGCAGGCGGTTGAAAAGACTTTCCTGTTGACTTTCTACAGAGGACGGGCGATACTCCTGTTGATGGGCAACACAAGTGAGGGGCGCGGGGAAGTTCCTTACGGCACGCTGGACCTGATGGTCCTCAAAACGCTCGACGGCATGGGGCCGCAGCACGGTTACGGCATTGCGCGGCGAATCGAACAGGTTTCGGGGGGCGGGCTGTCGCTGAACCAGGGGACGATTTATCCTGCGCTGCTGCGGCTGGAGCAGCACGGGTGGATCCGGAGCGACTGGGGGGTGAGCGAGAACAAGCGCCGCGCGCGCTTCTATTCGATCTCGGCGGCGGGCCGCCGCCACCTGGCCGCCGAAGAGCAGAACTGGGCGCGCGCGGTGGCCATGGTGAACCGTCTGTTGGAGGGGGAGTCGTGATGCAGTGGCGGGTAGCTCTCGCCCGTCTGCGCGGCCTCTTCGGCCGCAGAGGGGCTCAGTTTCGCCTGGATGAGGAAATCGAGGCGCATCTTGCCATGCTGGCCGAGGAATTCGAGCGCCAGGGGCTCGCGCCGGAGGCAGCGCGGCTGGCGGCGCGGCGCGAGTTCGGCGGCGTCGCGCAGATGCGGGAGAGCTGGCGCGAGCAGCGCGGTCTGCCGTTTTTCGACGCGCTCGCGCAGGACCTGCGCTATGCGTTGCGGCAGATCCGGCAGCACGCCCGGTTTGCGTGCACGGCGGTGGCGACGCTGGCGTTGGGAATCGGCGCCAACACCCTGATTTACCAGGTGCTGGACGCGGTGGTGTACCATCCGCTGCCGGTGCGCGCGCCGCATCAACTGCAAATCCTGAAGATCGCCGAAGACGGCAGGCCGGTGGTGGGCGACCAGATCTCGGAGGATTTCAGCTATCCGCTGTTTCGCGCCATGGCAGCGCGCCAGGACGCGGCGGAAAGCCTGTTTGCCAGCGGCTTCGGCGGCCAGCAGCACGAGCCGGGCTCGAGCGCCAACATCAGCGTCTCTCTGGTCAGCGGCAATTACTTCACCGGCATCGGCGCCGGGGCTGCTCTGGGCCGCGTGTTGACTCCCGAAGACGATCGCGTGGAAGCCCCGGCGGCGGGCGTGATCAGCCATCGTTTTTGGGAGAAGCGCTTTGCGGCGCGGCCGCAAGCCATCGGGCAAATTCTGCAGCTCGGCCACACGGCGGTGACGGTGGTGGGGGTCGCTCCCGCCGAATTCTTCGGAAGCATTTTCGGACTGGAGCCGGATGTGTGGCTCCCCACCAGTCTGCAGCCGCGGATCATGCCGGTGAACTGGCTGCACGACGATAGCAGCACGTGGCTCAACGTGATGGCGCGGCTGAAGCCGGGCGTTTCGCCGCAGCGCGCGCAGGCGGCTCTGGAGGCGCTCTATCGCACTCAACCCCATGCGGAGCATCACCATCTTTCGCTGCTCAGCGGCTACCGCGGCATCCCCATGCTGCAGGATCGGCTGGAAACGCTGGGCTGGGGAGGGATGGTTCTGGTCACCGTGATTCTGCTGATCGCCTGCTGCAACCTGGCCACGCTGGTATTGAGCCGCGGCGTATCGCGCACGCACGAAATCGGGGTGCGGCTGGCGCTGGGAGCGGCCCGCGGGCGCATCGTGCGGCAGTTGCTGACCGAGAGCGTCACACTGGCAATTGCTGGTTCGCTGGCGGCGGTGGCGCTGGCGTCCTGGGTCTGGCCGGTGATCAGCAGTTTCGCCTACCTGGCTCTGCCTGCCCCGCCCGGGTTGGGCTGGCATGCCATGCTGTTTTCGGGGGCGATTGCCGCCGGCGCCCTCTGCCTCTTCGGCCTCGCACCGGCAATGGCGGCAACGCGCCTCGACCTGCACGCGGCGCTGCAGGACAACCGGCGCACCTATTCCGGAGGGCGGTCCAGCGGGCGGCTGGGCCGGGTGCTGATGGCGGCACAGATCAGCGTCTCGGTGCTGCTGGTTTACGGCGCGGCTCTCCTGGGCCGCTCGCTTTGGAACATCGAACACCAGGACTTCGGCTTCCGCACGGAGCGGCTGCTGCTGGCGAATTTCGAATGGGACCAGGCGGATGCTTCCGCGTCGGAACGCCTGCACGAGGATCCGCTGGCCGCTCCGCTTCTCGACCGTCTCAATCGTCTGCCGGGCGTAGTCTCGGCCGCTCTGTGCGCCTTCGGTCCGCTGAGCAATGCAAGCGAAACCGGGACACTCTCGACGCCGGAGCGGTCTTCTCCGGCGGAGAACGATGTGCTGGTGGTGCACGTTTCCGCGCGCTACTTCGAGACCATGGGCACGCCGGTTTTGCGCGGCCGCGCGATCGACGACAGGGACCGCGCCGGCTTGCAGCGCGTGGTGGTGCTGAGCCAGAGCGAAGCGCGGCGCCTGTTCGGAAACACCGACCCCATCGGGCGGCTGGTCAGCAAAGAAAGCCGCTTCGAAAGAAAGGACGCCATGACGGTGATCGGCGTGGTCCGGGACATTCGCTTCTCGGGACCGCGCGACACCGCGGGCGCGCTTTCGTACGTTCCGCTGGCGCAGGAGCCGGCGCCGGTGACGAGCATTGCGGTGCTGACCGCGGGAGACGCCGCCGCGGGGGCGCGCGCCGTGACCGAGGCGATGAAAGAAGCGGCGCCTTCGCGGCGCGTGGCGCGCGTGGAACCGGTGTCCGATACATTCATGATCAACGATCAACTGCTGGCGTTCCTGGGCGGCATGTTCGGAGTCCTGGCGCTAGCGCTCACCGCGGTGGGAATGTATGGTGTGATTTCGTACGGAATGGCATGCCGGACGAGGGAACTCGGCATCCGGCTGGCGCTGGGCGCAACCGGCGCGAGCATGGCACGCCTGGTGGCCGGCGAGCATGCCTTGATAGTGGCCGGGAGCGCGGCTGTGGGAGCCGTGGCCGCACTTGCCGCTGCGCGCCTGCTACGGGGAACTCTGTTTGGTGTTGCGCCGGGCGATCCCGTCTTATTGCTGAGCGCCGCCGTGGTGCTGATCGCGGTGGCGGCGCTTGCGGGCTGGCTGCCCACGCGTCGCGTGGTGCGCCTCGACCCCATGGAGACGCTGCGCTAACGCACCAGTTGCGGGCTCAGAGGGGTTCAGTCTTCCTGGGAAGCTTCCAGGATCCGCATAATCCGGTTCAGATCGTCCCGGGTCATCAAGTTCGTGGTAAAAAACCACGTGAACTTGTGGCGGCGGTGAATGCGGTCGAATACCATGACGAAACCCATCATGAACACGACTGAGAGCAATGCAAATTGTTGCGCCATATTCGTGTGCCGTTTGTAGTATCCCCGATCTGTCGAATAATTTGTAGTCCTATTGGTACCGCGTGGTAATCAGTTGAACTCCGGAAAGGGTTTTACCGGGCAACCTGGTTTCTGCAGCGGTCGATGGAAGCCTGAAGTTCGGCGAGAGCGTTGAACAGATCGGAGGGCAGCGACGCGGATGGAGTTGCCGTGGAGGCCACACCAAGGAGATCGGAAAGGAGAACTTCGACGCGCCGCGATGTACGGAAAACCTCTTCCGCCGAAGATTGCCAGTCATCGGTTGGCGCGGCTGCGTGCTGCGCCGCGGTGGAAGCGCCCACCGCCTGCAACACCGGGTCCAAGGCGTGCTGCATCGTGTTCACCTGGCTCGCCAGAGCGGCCAGATGCTGGCGCGCCATCTGGTGCAGGGTGGCGCGGTCCGCCGCCGTCAGTGCGCTCTCGCCGGCGGCGGGAAAGCGCAGCGCGAGGCTGCGCAGGGCGTACACGCGGGACATGGCGGAATCGTTCAAATCCAGAATGCGCGAGCTGAAGCGCTCCAGCTCCGACTGCCCGCCCAGCTGCTGTTCCAGGCGAAGCTGGATTCCGGCATCGGGAGGAACGGCGCGCGGCACGGCGGCCGCGGGCGGCAACGGCTCCTGGGGCTCGTGCAGCGCAGCTTCGGTGGACGGATCGGAGAATTGCAGCGCCACGCGCGGCAATCCGGCGAGGGCGTTCTGGATCTGCCGCTGGCGGGCGGGGGGAATGGCGACGCCGTTCACCGCCACGCGGTCTCCCGCGATTTTGATTTCCAACTGATCGCCCAGGTCGGCCCCGATCTGATGCAGCGCAGACAGCACTTGCAATTCGTCGGTGACCGAGGCCGCAGGCCTGGGCGCAGCCGCGGCCGACCGGCTTGGTACGGCCGGCCGCAACGGAGTCTCCGGATTCACCGCAACGGGAGAATCGTTCGATCTCACCGGAGATCCCGTTATGTCGCTGAACTCGACCCAATCCCGATCGCGGAATTGGAACATACTTTCCACGGGAGCGAAATCGCTGGAGCGGAGCATCAGGGTGGCGCTGGCGATATCGCCGGCATCAGCCACCGTTTCGATCCGGTAGCAGTTTTGGGAGGGACTTTCGGGATCCGCCACCGTGGTCACTTCATCATGCCTGCCGCTCAAGCCTTCGCGCCAGGTTGCAAACGAACGCGGGCTTAACGGATTGGAGACATCATAATGAGCCGCTTCAAAACGAGCGGCCAGCGCCACAGGGAGTGCGGGCTCCCCGTGACGCCGGTCGACTGTTCGGAGAAGAGTCTGGCCCATGGTACGAATCCGAATCTCATGCGGCGCGGCCGGCTGCCGTTCGGCCGCCGCCACGGCCTTGTGAAGCAGGCTGGCGGCGCGCACCGAAGGCGTGAAGCCGAGTTGATAGACGACGGCGGACACCGCAACCATGGCCGCCGCGGCCGCCATGCCCCACTTGAGCCAGCCGGGTGCGAAGCGCGGCGCGGCCTGTTGGGCGTCGATTTCGGCGAAGCCGCGGGAAAGATCGCGCCAGGCGCTCGGCGGCTCGGGCAAGAGCGGCCGCAGAACATTCTTGCGATAGCGCATGCAATCGGCCACGGTAGCCTGCAGGGCTTCGATTTCCGTGCGGCACTGCCAGCAGGCTTCCAGGTGGCGTTCGATCTGGCGCGCCTTGCGGCCGGGCAGTTCGCCATCGAGGTAGCGCAGCAGCATGCCGCCTTCGGGATGTTGCGCCAGGCTACTCATCGCGCACCTTCCGCAATCGCACCATGGCGCGGCGCAGGAACTCGCCTACCGCCGAAGGGCTGATTCCCAGAGCCGCTCCGATTTCCGGATACCGCATGCCCTCCATGCGCAAGAACAGGCAGCGCTTCTGCTGTTCGCTGAGACTTTCCACCGCCTGGTGGAAGGCCTGCATGCGCTCGCGTTCGAGCAGGACGTGTTCGGCGGTCTCCGCGGGCGCCGACAAGCGCGCCTCCAGGGCCGGGTCGAAAGGCTCTTCATTGTGCTGCCGAGCACGAATCTTGAGGCCGTGATTGTGCGCCACCCGAAATATCCAGGCGCGCGGATTCTGGATCTGCTCGCCCTTTTTGAGGGACGCGTACAGGCGTAAAAACACTTCCTGAACCGCTTCCTGCGCCCGCGGCGGATGCAGCCCGAGCGTCAACAAATAGCGGTACACATCCTCCCTGGCTTCCGTAAACAGTTGAGAAACAAGCTCTTGTAACGGCGAGCCGGTGCGATCTTGCCGCAAAATTCCCACGAACTGTTCACCAATCGAGTACGCCGACATGACTACACGTCAGCATCTAAGACTCTCCGGCCTACATTTCCACTACACCCGGGAAAGCGATTTTTTTGACAGATTTCCTGACGATGCACCCTTAGTGTAGTTGAAGGACTCGCTTCGCGGGTCTTTGGTTCATCGGAACAAAAAGAAACGTGCCAACCACCAAAGTTTGCGCTACCCTCGTGACCCACAACAGCGGGCCGTATATCCGCCGCTGCCTGGAAGCTCTGCTTGCCCAGGAGATGCCGCTGGAAATTGTGGTGTTCGACAATGCCTCGAGCGACGAGACGCGCGCCATTCTGAGCGAGTTCGCCGGCCGCATCACGTTTCTTTCGAGCGAGCGCAACCTGGGCTTTGCAGAGGCGCAGAACCGCGCCATCCGGGCCGGTTCGGCGGAATGGGTGCTCACCCTGAACCCCGACGTGCTGCTGCTGCCCGGATTCCTGCGCACGCTGCTGGATGCGGGGGAATCGGACGCGCATACGGGCGCGGTGTGCGGCAAGCTGCTTTCGATCGGCGCCGGATTTCAGCCCCTGCCGCAACGGCGTATCGATTCCACCGGGATGTACTTCACGCCTTCGATGCGGCACTTCGACCGCGGGTGGCACGAGCCCGACAGCCGCCGCTTCGATCGTATGGAGTACGTGTTCGGAGCCAGCGCGGCCGCGGCGCTCTACCGCCGCGAGATGATCGAAGACGTAGCCATCGACGGCGAGTTCTTCGACCCCGACTTTTTTGTCTATCGCGAAGACGCCGATGTGGCCTGGCGCGCCCTGCTGCTCGGCTGGCGCTGCCTGTATGTCCCCAGGGCCGCGGCTTACCATGTCCGCACGGTAACACCGGGCAACCGCCGTTCGCAGCCCGCCGCGATCAACATGCACTCGGTGAAGAACCGCTTCCTGATGCGCATCAAGAACGCCACCGGGGGGCTCTACCGCAGCTTCTGGCTGCCCATGACGGCGCGCGACCTGGTGGTGCTGGGCGCGTCGCTGTTCTGGGAGCCGTCTTCGCTGCCGGCCTACTGGCATCTCGCCCGCTGCCTGCCGCGGACGCTGCACCGCCGCCGCGAAACCATGCGCCGACGCCGCGTGAGTGACGAAGAACTCGTGAAGTGGTTCGATTTCGAGCCCGCCACGGTACCGGTGAAGAGCCGAACGGCGGCAGCGTCGAGCTACGCCGCGGAACCGGGGTTGTAGAGGGAAGGCACCGGCGGGAGGACCACCGGCGCTACCGGGCGCGAGAGGACGGCCATGTTGTGACACAATCTCAGGATGGCAAACGCGGGAGACGCGATCGGGCCCTATGAGATTCAGGGGCACCTGGGCGCCGGAGGGATGGGCGAGGTATACCGCGCTCTGGACCGGCGCGTGGGGCGCCAGGTTGCGCTGAAGATTCTCCCGGAATCCCTGGCGCGCGAGGAAGACCGGCGTCGGCGCTTCGAACAGGAAGCACGCCTGGCCGCCTCTCTGAATCACCCCAACATCATGGCGATTTACGATGTGGGGCTGGACAGCCAGCCGCCCTATATCGTCTCCGAGCTGGTTCCCGGCGAGTCGCTGCGGGCAGTGATCGGCAAAGGCCCCATGGCGCCGCGGCGGGCGGCGGACCTGGCGGCGCAGATCGCCTCGGGTCTCGCGGCGGCGCACGCGGCGGGCATTGTGCATCGCGACCTGAAGCCGGAGAACGTGATCGTCACGCCGGAAGGCACGGCCAAGATTCTCGATTTCGGCGTCGCGCGGATGCAGGCCAAGGCTGCCGCCAATGCGGGGGAGACCGCAACTATGGCGCATACCAGCGCCGGGGCCGTAGTTGGAACCGCGGCATACATGAGTCCCGAACAGGCACGCGCCGAGGACGTGGATTACCGTTCCGACCAGTTCGCCCTGGGGCTGGTGTTGCACGAGCTGATCACCGGGAAGCAGCCTTTCGCGCGCGCCAGCGCGGTGCAGACGATGTCGGCCATCGTGGAGGACGATCCGCCTGCCATCGAGAGGGCGATTCCGGCGCAGCTTCGCTGGATTCTGGAGCGCTGCCTGGCCAAGGAACGCAGCGGCCGGTACGATTCCACGGCCGACCTGGCGCGCGAGCTCGCCTACCTGCGCGATCATTTCAGCGAACTCTCCGGGACCGCCACGGGCGAGAGGCCGGCGATTGTGTCGCGGCCGCGCGCGCGCCGCGCCCCGCTCGCGATCGGCGCCATGGCTGCAGGGGCGATCGCGGCCTGGTGCGCCGCGGCGTGGCTGCGCGACCCCACGAGCGTCAATCTCGCGCAATACCGGCTTACACCGTTCGCCACATCGATGCCCGCGGAGGCGGCGCCTTCCTGGTCTCCCGACGGGAAGGACATTGTGTTTTGGGGCCACCCCGAAAACGCCAGGACGCAACTCTACGTGCAGACCGTCGACGGCGCCAGTGCGGCGCCGGTGACCGGCGGCGGTGCGTTCGTCGTGACGCGCAACCCCGCGTTCTGGAGCCCGGATTCGCGTTTTCTGTATTTCAACTGCGTCCTGCAGCAGCAGGTGGGCATCTGCCGCGTGCCCGCCAGCGGGGGCGAGGCGATGATGGTGCAGGCGCATGTCTACACCGCCAGCATCTCTCCCGACGGACGCACGCTGGCGATGCTCGACGACCGCGAGCCGGTGGTCTACACCGCCAGCCCGCCGGATGGGCCGCGCCGCAAGTATGAACCGGCGCCGTTTCGGGCCAGCCAGTTTTATAACAATCCGATTCTCCGTTTCGCGCCGGACGGCAAAAGCATTCTGTTATTCCTCGCGCTCGGCGGGCAGGGCGAGACAGCGTGGCTGCTGCCGTGGCCTCCGGGGACGGCGCGCAGGGTGCTGCCCGCGGAAGGGCAATTCGCGTTCACTCCCACGTTTTCGTGGTTTCCCGATTCCCGCCACGTGCTGTTTGGGGGTTCGTCGCCGGACAGCGAAGAACAATTGTTCGCCGGCGACGTGAATAGCGGAAAGATCTGGCCGATTCTGGCGGAGGACCGCCCGGCGTCGAATCCCACGGTTTCACCGGACGGCAGCCGCGCCGCGTACCAATCGAACCTGTCCCACCTGGACATAGTTGCCGCGCCGCTGAGCGAGGAACCGGTGCAGACGCTGTTGGGCAGTTTTCGCGATCAGGGAATGGTCAATCAATCACCGGCCGGTCCCCAGATCGTTTACGTGACCAATCGCCGCGGCACCCAGGAAGTCTGGATCAGCAGCCTGGCGGAGGGTTGGGAGCGCCCGCTGCTCTCGCCTTCGGACGTGCAGGAGAACGGAAAGCAGGCACGGTTCTTTATGTCGCCCACGTTTTCGGCGGACGGGAAGCGGATTGCGGTTGCGGCGGGCGTGCACGGGAGTTCGTCGCTGTACACCGTGTTCGCGTCGGGCGGAACGCCTCTGCGCGCCACCAATGAGCAGGCAGTGCTGGAGTGCGCTCCCACGTGGTCGCCGGACGGAGCCTGGATCGCCTACGTGCTTTTCAAGGCCGGGGAGAACAGCCTCATGAAGGTGCGGCCGGGCAGCGGCCAGGCGCCTGTCCGCATCGCGTCCCATTACACGTCGTCGGTGCCGGAGTGGTCGCCCACGGGAGAATGGATCAGCGATTACGACGCGCACGGGAAACTGATTCTGGTAAGCCCGGATGGCAGTAAGACACTTTCCGTGCCGGGCGATTCCGGTCCGGTAACGTGGTCGCACGACGGCCGGACTTTGTACCAGGTGCGGTCGCAACTGGCGCTCTACGCCATCGATATCTCCACCGGAAAGGACCGCAAGCTGCGCGATCTTTCCGGCTTGCGGCCGGTCTCGGCGCTCAATCCCGGCCTGAGCATCAGCCTGTCCCACGACGAGAAGACCATTGCCTTTACGGTGGAGCGGCAGCGCACGGAAATCTGGCTGCTGGGAGGGGTCCAGCTTCCGCGGCCGTGGTATTCCCGCATGCTGGGGCGCTGAACCCTGCTACAGTGGGATCGCAGATGAGCTTTCAGTGGCTACAAATGCGGATCTCGGAAGAGAACGACCGCCGGCGGAGAGAACGCGCCGCGATCGAGCGGTTGCCGAGCGCCTTCGAGGATCTCCGGCAACAGCTCGAGGCGTGCATCCAGACGTTTCGCAAGGCGTTTGGCGAAGAGGCGGCGTCGATCGTGAAGGATGGTTCGAAGCTACGGGTGACGTCGCGCGACGAGCGGAACGGCGTGTGGACGCCATCCCAGAAGGTGGAAATCATCAGCGTTGCCGCCGTACCCGGATTCCAGGTGGATCGCAGCGGCGAACAACGGGTCGTCGAAATCGGCCTGCTGCCGGGCGATAAACTGTACTACCGCGACCGCGACCGGGATCAGTACATCAGCCTCGAGGAGCTGACGCGCCTGATCCTGGACCGGGTGCTCTTCCCCAAGCTGGACGAATGAGCTACTTGCCGGAGCTGTATTTCGCCCACTCCGCCGCGATGTCCGCGGTTTTCACATCTCCCGGATGGATGATCACGCGGTACCGGTAGCGCAGGCTCTGGCCGGGGGCGAGGGTGATATTGTGCTTGGGCGCGGTCTTATCGGTGCCGAACACCGATTGGCCGAACGGATTGGCGCCGAACAGCCCGTAGGCGCGCACGTGCCAGCGCACCGGGTGGCCGGGGTTGGCGGGATTATCGAGAATCGCGACCCCCACTTTTTCGCCATCGATTTCGCCGGAGTAGTCGCACCAGTTGGAAGGCTTGCCCCAGGCTTCCTTCTCGGTGGTGAGGCCGTCGGCGTTGACGATGTGGCCGGTGCCGTGGTCTTCCTGCAAGACCGGGCGGAGGCGGATGGCGAAGCCGCTATCCTTGCTGTCTTCGATGGTGGCCTCTTCCACCGGGGTGATGGTGATGTCTACGTCGATCATGCGGCGGTCGGGCAGCGCGTAGAACGTCATTGTGCGATGTTCGGTGAGAATCTGGTGGCCGGAGGTGTCGGTCCATTTGAATGTCGCGGCGATCGTGCCGTTTTTCTTACCGCTCTTGACGCCATCGAGCTTTTCCAGCACGACCCGGCCGCGTTTGGGCGGCTCTTTGTACGAGGCATCGTTGTTCCAGAAGTCCACTCCGTTCAGCTTTTCGATGGCGAACCACATGCCGCGCTGGTGTGGATGGTCCTTCTTCTGGTCCTTTTCCTCCGCGACGTCCTCCATGGGCCAGGCGCGCGTGATGTAGGTGCCGGTGGCGGCGCGCAGCGGCCAGACGTACGGCTTAGTGACGCCGGTCCCGGCGACGTAGAAGTCGCCGAACGGCTTGCCATTGATTTCGATCGCAATCTTTTCCGGCCCGGGAGTGATTTTGACCTGCGCGGCGGCGGGCAGAGCCGCCAGCGCTACGGCGAAAAAGGGAAGAAGGGGTTTCATTTGTTTCATTCTAGCGCCTGCTCGCGGTGGGGCAGAGCGACGCCGCAGAAGCGCAGGAACGCGCGCAAGCCGCTATCGAGGTACTTCTGGCGGTGCACCAGCACGGTGATGGGGCGCCGCAAATCCAGCCAGGGAGCATACACGCGCCGCAATTGGCCGCTTTTCAACTCTGGTTCGATGGCCGATTCGGAAATGCAGCTCAGGCCGGCGCCGGCCATCACCGCGCGTTTGATGGCGCCGACGCCCGCCAGTTCGATGGCGACGTTCTGCAGCCTGAACTTTCCTTTGATGGCATCCTCGAAGACCTCGCGCGTCCCGGAGCCCTTTTCCCGGAGCACCCAGCGTTCGGCGGCGAGGACGGCGGGGCCGGCGCGGCGTCCGGCCAGGCGATGGCCCGGCGGCGCGATGATGGCGAGGCGGTCTTCGCGCCAGGGAAATTCGGCCAGCAGCGGATGATGCGAGAGCCCTTCGATCCAGCCGGCATCGCTTTCGAACCCGAGCAGGCTGGCCACCACGCGCTCCGTGTTGCCCAGAGCGACGAAGACGCGCGCCTGGGGATGGCGCTTGGCGAACCCTGCGATACGCGAGGGCAGCATGTAGTTGCCGGCGGTGAGGCTGGCGCAGAGATTGAGCACCAGCGGCCGGCCCCCGGCTCCGGCTTCGATATCACGGACCTGGTCGAGGACCTGGACCGCCGCCGGCAGAAGATGGCGCCCGGCGGCATTTCCGACGAGCCTGCGTCCGTGGCGGTCAAAGAGGCGCCGCTGCAACTGGTTTTCGAGCTCGGCCAGCGCCTGGCTGGCGGCCGCCTGGGAAAGGCCGATGCGCCGGGCCGCGGCCGTGATGCCGCCTTCCCGCGCGATGGCGGCGAAGATCTCCAGTTGCCTCAGGGTGATCTGCATAGCCCGATTCTATATTGATTTGATCAAACAGATTCATTGAAATTATCAGTTTTGTTTATATACGGCTTCCGGTTACGCTGGGTGTGTTCCCATGGCCAAAGTCTCGAAGGGGTTCGCCGCCGGTACGGCGTTGTGCATCGCGGTTGCGCTGCTCGTGTGGGCCGTTGCCGGCCTTTCCTGGAATCATAAACTGCAGCTCAGCGCACTGACGCTGGCGATTGTGGCGGGAATGGCGCTGGGCAACAGCCTGCCGCAGCAATGGCTGGAGGGGCTGCATCCCGGCCTGAAGTTCTGCCAGCAGAAACTGCTGCGCCTGGGAATCGTGCTCTACGGCATCCGGTTGACGGTTGCGGACATCGCCAAACTGGGTCCGCGCGCCCTGGCGATGGACTGCATTGTAATCTCCAGCGTTCTGCTGGTGGGGTACTGGCTGGGCACACGGGTGCTGCGGCTGGATCCGGATACGGCCCTGCTGGTCAGCGCGGGCAGCGGCATCTGCGGCGCCGCGGCGGTGCTGGCGACGGATCGCGTCATCGAAAGCGAATCGCACAAGGTCAGCGTGGCGGTGGCCACGGTGGTGGTCTTCGGAACGATCGCGATGTTCCTGTACCCGGTGCTGTATCCGCTGACGGGATTCACCCAGCGGCAGTTCGGCGTTTACACGGGCGCGACGGTGCACGAGGTGGCGCAGGCCCTGGCCGCGGGGCGCGCCGTGAGCCAGGCGGCGAGCGATACGGCGGTGCTGACCAAGATGATGCGGGTGCTGCTGCTGGCGCCGGTGCTGCTGATCGTTGGGCGCGTGCGGGCGCGGGGCAGTGCCGGGTCGCGGCGCGTGTCGTTTCCCTGGTTCGTCTTCTGGTTCGGCGCCGTGATTGTGGCGCAATCGTTCCTCACCCTGCCGAAGGCGGCGCGCGGGGACATCATCGATCTCGACACCGTGTTGCTTTCGAGCGCCATGTTCGCCCTGGGAGTGGCCACGCGCTGGCAGCAGATGAAGCAGGCCGGCACGCGCCCTCTGCTGCTCGCGAGCATCATTTTTGTCGGCCTGGTATCGTGCGGCTGGGCATTGACGCGACTTTTACTGTAGCCCGCGATTTTTTTCCTATCCTGAATTCAACGGCTTAGGCAGCCGGGGCTTCCGAAAGTGAAAATTGCGACCGTCTGCGCGCGGCAGCAGTGCTGCTAGCGTGGGGGCAGGTCGATGAAACAAGCTCAGCAGTTCCTGTGTTGCACCCTTTTGGCAGCGCTGACGGCGCTCGCCGTGTATGGCTGCGTGCTGGTGCACAGCGCCACGGTCACGGTGGCCCGCATCCCCGCCGAGATACAAGCTACGCGCGCGGCGCTGACGGAGGAAACCGATGCCGCGCGGCGCGATCTCGACAGGCAAATCGAAGGCGCGCGCCGCGACCTGCTGGCGCTTGCGGGCCACCAGGGCGACGCGCTGCGCTCGGAAACCCTGGCGGAAATCGCAGAGATCCGCCGCGCGGCCGACCGCCGCATCGGCGACACGCTGGACCGCGCGGATAGCGCGCTCGAAACCGTCGCCGGCCTGCGGGCGGACCTGAAACCGGCGCTGGACCGTTCCGCCTCGATCGCTGCCCAGGTTGACGGCGCGCTGCCTCTGTTTCTCGATTGCGACCACAATCCCGACTGCATTTTCAACCGCTACGTGGGAGCGGCTAAAGGAATCGAGCGGGCATCGCAGAATTTCGGGCAGGCGTCGCAGGATTTTCGCGGCGCGCTGCCGCCGATGTTGTCCACCTGGAACCGCATCGGCAAGGACGTTGCGGGCACGGCGGGGAATATCGACCGCCTCACGAAACCGCACTGGTACGACCGATTGATCGGCTACGGCCTCAATGGCGCAATCCTCTACCGCAACCTCAACCCGATTAGCAATCTGACTGTCAAGGGCGCGCAGGCGTTGTCCGGCCGCCCCTAGGCGCAGCGCCCCGCGCGTTTGCCGTAAAGGAGCATCATGAAATCCATCAAGAAAATCATCAGCAAGATCGCCGGATTTTTTCAATCCGGCAAGGCCGAAGCGGCGCTGAACGAAGCCGCCGAACTGGTTCCCAAAGCGCTTCCCATCGTGCAGGGGATCGCTACGCTGGCGCCCAATCGCACCGATCAGGAAATCGCCGCGGCTTTCCAGAAATACGCAGTGCCGATGTCGAGCACGATTCTGGCGACTCCGGTGGCGCAGCGGGGCTACGTTCTGCTGCAATTAGCGACGCAGGTTCTGGCGCAGAAAGTGCCCGGCACCGCAACCAACATATTGAACGCTGCCGTGCAGTTGGCCGTGACCGGAAGCAAGGCGTGAAGCCATGCGCCAGACCATTCTGAATCTGCTGACGGGCAGCGCCGGAGCGCTGGTACTCTCCGCCGCTGCCCGCGCTCTCCCCGACCCTGTAAACGGCGGCTCGCGCCTCTACCTCTGGTTCTTCCGCTTCGCACATTATGTACTGGCAAACTTCGACAAGACGGGAATTCGGAATTAGGGATGGTTCCCGCGACTCCTGCATTCCGGAAGTCCGAACACAGGGATGGGCCACGAATGAACACGAATGAACACACGTGTTCTCGTTCGTTTTCATTCGTGTTCATTCGTGGCCAGGCTTCTTCTTTCCCACTACTCCGGAATTCAGGAAGTCGACCAATGGAGTGATGGCTTCGAAGTGTTTGCGGAGTAGCGGAACGAGGGCGGGGGTGAGCGCGACCTGGGGATCGGTTTCTACGTAGTAGAAGAAATGTTTTCGCTTCAGCAGGCCGGCGGCGGGGTGAGTGGCGGGGAAGCCTTTGGGGACGCGGGCTAACGATTCGCCTTGCAATTCGCCGTAGAGGCGGGTTGGAGGTTTGGCGGCGATGATGGCGCGCATGTCTTCGTGGTGAACGGCGATGTGATTGCGCACGGCGAGCAGCGTTTCGGGCATGGGCATATACAAGCCGCCTCCCATCGCGACTCCTTTATCGTTCACCGAAAAATAGTACATGGCGCCCTGGTGCCGCACCATGCCGCGCCGCGGAAAGGTGGCGGCGATGCGGTCCTTGTAGGGCGACTTATCCTTGCTGAAGCGCGTGTCGCGATAGAAGCGAAAGATTGCTTTCTCGGGATCGGTGGCGTGCAACGGAGCGAAGCGCAGCAACTCGCCGTTCAGCGCCTCCACGAGTTGGAGCATGGGCTGCCTGACCGTCTCCTCGAAAATCTGCTTGCGCGGCTGAAACCACTCGCGCGTGTTATGCAGCGCCAAGCCGCGGAAAAACTCCATCGCCTCGGGGGGAAACCCGCGAAATTTCGAAGCCAAAACAGTGCCTCCTTTATAATCGAGATAATGCACACCACCGAAGAGGCCTACGCGCGCCTCGCCGGAATTCCTAATTTAACCGTTTCCAGCGGCACTCCACTTTCCCGCTACACACGGTTCGGCATTGGAGGTCCCGCCGACCTCTACGTGGAGACCGCCGACGCCGATGCATTCGTGGCCGCGCTGGCGGCGGCGCGCGCGACCGGGCTGGCCACCATGGTGATCGGCGGAGGGACCAACCTGATTGTCGCCGATCGCGGCTTTCGCGGGATCGTGCTGCGCTACTGCGCCGAATCGCTGTGCGCCGAAGGGCACCGCGTGTTCGCCGATGGCGGCGCGGTGCTGCAGGACCTGGTCGATTTCGCCATAGCGCGCGGCCTGCGGGGCCTGGAGACGCTGGCGGGCATTCCGGGGTCGGTGGGAGCGGCTGTATACGGCAACGCCGGCGCCTACGGCCACTCGATTTCCGAGCGTGTAGCGAGCGTCCGCTTCGTGGACGGCAGCCGCCTGCGCATCTTCGATAAGGCGGCCTGCGAGTTTCAATACCGCGAGAGCATTTTCAAGCGCCACAAAGAGTGGATTATCCTTTCGACCGAACTGGTGCTGGAGGCGGCCGATACCGCCGCGCTGCGCAAAACGGCCGATGAGATTCTCGCCGTGCGCAATCAGAAATTCCCCGTGACCATGAAGTGCGCCGGCAGTATTTTCAAAAACCTGTTGCTGCGGGAACTGCCCGAAGCGGTAGCCGCCGCCGTTCCCGCGGCCGCGGTGCGCGAAGGAAAGATCCCGGCCGCGTGGTTTCTCGAACAGGCGGGAGCCAAAGGGATGCAGCGCGGAGATATCCACGTGGCGGATTATCACGCCAACCTCATTTACAACGCCGGCGCCGGCACGGCCGCCGATCTCTGCGCACTGATCGCGGAATTGAAGGCGCGGGTGCGCGGGCGGTTCGGGATCGAGCTGGAAGAAGAAGTGCAGTACGTGGGATTCTGAGAGAAGCCGCCAGCCCTCAGCCTTCAGCCGTCAGGAAACCGCCGCGACCTGGCGCTCTCTAATGTATTCATCCGATCCCGCCGATCAGGTGTTTGTCGCGCGCTATGCCCGATCTTCGACTCACGCCGGCCGCGCGCCGGCACATTCATGCGCTGCTGCGCGCCATCGCCCCGGCCGCGGTCCGGCTGAACCGGCGGTTTCGTGCCGAAATGCGGCAGCGCTACGGCTCCGCTCAGGTTCGCGCTCTGGCCGGCATCACGCCGGCCGCGCTTTCGGCGGTCCGATCTCTGCCGCAGGCGCTGGAGCACGTGGAGTATCACGGTGGGCGCCTGGCACGGCTCAACGTTGCTCCCGAAGAAGTTACCGCCGCTCTCGAGCGGTTCGCCGTTCTGCTCGTGCCGGTGCTCGGCGACGCACACCAGCCTGCCCGCGAGCAGCTCCACCTGGCCACAACTCTGGCTCTGCAAACGGCTTACTATCGGGTGCGGGAAGCGGAATCGCAGGCCTTTTTCGGCATCGCACGGGCGGAGATCGAGTCAGCGAATCCGGATGAGTTTCTGCGGCGCGCCCTGCAGGTGCTGACGCGTGCGTTCCGGGCGCGCGCCGGCCGGCTTTTGTTGGAACGCGCAGGCGACCGGCGCCTGGAACGTCCTTTGTATATAGAGCGGGGCCGGAAGGGAGCACCGGAGGTGCCGCTTCCGGCGCAATGCGCCTCGTTCTGGTCATATCCGATGGCGTCCGGCGGGTTGATCCTGCTTGGCTTTGTCAAGCCGTACCCCTGGCTGCCGCGCGAGTTGGCGCTGCTGCAGGCGCTGGCCGCGCGGTGCGACGAAGCCATTGAGCGCGAGCGGGCGCGCGCCCGGATGCGGCTGCTGGATGCCGAAGCGCATTCCGCCGAAGAGCGCGAGCGCCGCCGCATCGGCCGCGATCTGCATGATGAAGCGGGCCAATCTCTGATGCTGCTGCGTCTGCAGTTGGAAATGCTGGAGCGGGAAGCGCCCGCGGCTCTGCGTCCGCGCCTGAGCGAAGTACGCGAGGGCACCGAAAACGCGATCACGGAAGTACGGCGCATCGTATCGGCGCTCAGCCCGGCGATGCTCGATCGCCTGGGCCTGGAGACCGCGATTCGCCAACTGGTGGCTCGTTTCCGCAAGATCCACCCGGCGCGGCTGCGGGTGCGGATCGCCCGCCTGCCAGACCTTGCCGCGAAAACTCAGGAGGTTCTCTACCGTGCGGCGCAGGAACTGCTGCAGAACGCCGCCAAACATTCCCGAGCGGGCGCTGTAAACCTTTCCTTAATTGCCGCCGATAAGAGTATTAGGCTGTGCGTCTCGGATAACGGCGCCGGCTTTTGCGCGGAAACGGCATGGAACAAGCCCATCGCTTTTGGGCTGAGCGGCCTCCGGGAGAGGGCAGCCATGCTGGGCGGCAGCGTCCGGGTTCGCAGCGCTCCCTTGCGGGGCGCCTCGGTGACGCTGGTACTGCCCTCGGAAGCGCATCGTTGACACGTTATGGGGCACGTTATGGCAAAAATTCGCATCCTTCTTACCGACGATCACACCTTGTTCCGGCAAGGCATCAAGACGCTACTGGCAGCGGAGCCCGACATGGAAATAGCCGGTGAAGCGGCCAATGCCGCCGACGCCGTGACGCTGGCGCGCGAACTCCGTCCCGACCTGGTCCTGATGGATATCGGAATGGCGGGCATGAGCAGCTTCGAAGCGACCCGCCAGATTCGCCGCGAGCGTCCGGAAACGCACGTGGTATTTCTTTCGATGTACGACGACGACGACTATCTTTCCGAGTGCGTGGATATCGGCGCCAACGGTTACGTGCTGAAAGACAGTCCCGCCGAACAGCTCGTGAGCGCAATTCGCGAGGTGCAGAGGGGCGGCAGTTTCCTGAGCCCGCGGCTGCTCACGCGGCTGGTCAACGATTTTCGCGTGCATAGCCGCAACGGTACGCGCCAGGCGCGTTTCGATACCCTCACCAAGCGGGAGCGGGAGATTCTCAAAATGCTCGCCGAAGGCAAATCCGTGAAGGAGATCGCATCGGCTTTCGAGCTCAGCGTCAAAACCGTGGAGGCGCACAAGTTCAACCTCATGCGCAAGCTCGATATTCACAACAAAGCGCAGCTTGTGCAGTACGCGATTCAGAAAAAGGTCATCCGCCTGCCCGAGCCGGTGTTGAACTGACCACGCGTGTTCTCTTAGACACGGAGGGCATATTAGCCAACTGGCGGTGATTCAATGACTTACGCTCTGGCCAGACTCCTGCACCTCTCTTCGGCAGGAGGAACGGCCCGATGTTCTACACCGAAGAGCAAATGAAGAAGCTGGCGGCGGTGACCAGCGTGATCCTGCTGGCCAGCGCCGAAGCCCTCGCACAGGAGGGCGTACCGCGCACAGCGCGGCGCATTGTGGTGAGCATTCCGGACCGCAAACTGGCGGTGCTGGAAGCGGGCCGCGTTCTGCGCATCTTTCCGACAGCGGTGGGCGCTCCGGTCAGCCCGAGTCCCGTCGGTTCGTTCAGGATCGTGCGCCGCGTGGTGGATCCCACATGGTACGGCAAGGGCAAGATCGTTCCTCCGGGAAAGTACAATCCGGTCGGCACGCGCTGGATCGGCCTGAGCATCAAAGGATACGGCATCCACGGCACCGACCAGCCGGCATCGATCGGCCACAATGTGTCGCACGGCTGCATCCGGCTGCGCAATCGCGACGTGGAGCAGTTGTACACCATGGTTGCCGTGGGCGATACAGTGGATCTCTACAGCGAGCGCTCGCCGGAACTCGAGCGCATCTTCGGTGACGCCGCCGAGACCGGCACCGCCGCCGCAGGCCAGTAGCGGGAGGCCGCCATGCGAAGCTTCGTCGCCTGTTTCCTGATGGCAGCCATCAGCATTCCGGTGTCGTATGTGGTCGCCCGCTGCTTTCTGCGCGGATTCATCCGAATCGCCGGCGGGCGCGCCAACCGCAATGTGCTATGATCCAGCCGTGAAGACATGGCACGCGGTGGCCGCCGCGCTCCTGTTCTTTTGCGTACCGGGCGCGCGGGGTGCGGATAGCGCCGGCGGCGCGGCGCGCGAACTGGCCCGCAAGACCGCCGCCTTCGCCGCGCGCGGCGAGCCGCTTTCCATCACGTGGCGCAACGTCTCTTCGCTGGACGCCTCGGTGTTCGCGCAGATCCGCTCCGTTTTCGAATCGGCCTTTCAGGACGCCGGCGGCCGGCTCGCGCCATCGGCCACTCCTTCGGCCGCCCCTTCGGTCCACGTTACGCTCTCGGAGAATCCGTCGGCGTGGCTGCTGGTCGAAGAAGTACAGGCGGGCGACGATCACCATATCTGGATCGCCTCCTGGGACCGCACCGGGCCTCCGAAACTCGCGCTGCCGGGAATCACGCTGGAAAAGAAACTACTCTGGGAGCAGGACATCCCCATCCTCGATGCCGCGATACTGGCGAATTCGATGCTCGTGCTCTCGCCGGCCGGCGTCACGATTTACGACCGCACTTCAGGAGCGTGGCAACCGCGCCAGTCCGTGCCCATTTCGTCCGGCCGGCCGTGGCCGCGCGATCTGCGCGGGCGGCTGCGCATGAATGGCGGAGGCTTCCAGGTTCTGCTGCCGGGCGTTCTCTGCGCCGGCGCGGCAACTCCGGCGCTCACCCTGGACTGCCATGCCAGCGAGCAGCCGTGGGTGATCGAGTCGGGCTCGCGCGCGCTGCTGCTCGCCAACTACGCGACGGCCCGCGATTATTTCGATGGGCGCATCGTCACACAGACCGGCGCGCCCAAAGCGGTAGGTCCGTTTTACTCGGCCGCCGCCTCCACCGAACAGGGCAGGCCGTTGTGGCTGCTGGCGATGGTGGATGGCGCCACCCAGATTTTCGACCCCTCGTTCGCTCCTGTCGGCTCGATCGCCAACTGGGGCAGCGATATTGCGGGCACGGATGCGCCGTGTGCCTCGGGCTCGCAGATTCTCGCGACCCGCGCGGGCGACTCTTCGAACGGCGATGCTGTGCAGGCTTTTGCGATCGTGGCGCGCGCCGCCATGCCTGTCTCGCCGCCGGCGCTGTTCTCGGGACCGGTCACGGCGTTGTGGCCGAGCGGCGGTACGTCCGTGGTCGCGGTCGTCAAAGACTCCTCGACGACGCGATACGCCGCGTACCTTCTTACGGTGAGTTGTGGCTCCTAGGTTCATGACCGCGTGGAAAAACTCCCGTGGGGCAGACTTCCGTCTGCGGCGAACTTCCGTCCGCCGCTGCGGCAGCGGGACGAAAACGCCGTGCCCAGAGGGACGCCTACTCAAGCCATGCGCCGCGCTGCTGTTGGTGCTCTGCGCGGTGGCGACAGGCCTGGCGGAGACGCGTCCGCATTACGGCGGCACGCTGCGGGTGGAGGTTCAGGAATCGATCGAAGCGCCGGACCCGCCGCAGACCGGACCCGGCATTGCGGACCTCTTCAATGCGTTCGCCATCACCCGCTGGGAATCGGGCCGGCGCGCGGTGTTCGCCGCCGATGACAATGCCGCCGGAGGCCGTCCCTACATCGACACAGTGGATGTGGAAATGGGCCGGCCGCCGCGCGAGCAGGCCATTGCGCTCGATACCGGCAAGGCCGATATCGTACAGATCGAGCCGGCCGATCTGCGACGCCAGCCGCCGGGCCGCAAGATCTGGTCGTCCTCGCCGGTGCGCCTGGTCGCGCTGGTGTTTTCCGGCTACCAGGAGCCGCGCATCCGGGAAGCGCTCGCCCTGGCGGTAGATCGCGCGGCGATTTATCGCGTACTGCTGCAGGGCCAGGGAGACATCTCGGGCGCGCTGCTGCCGCAGTGGCTCAGCGGCTACGCGTTTCTTTTTTCGGCGGCTGGGGACCTGCCGCGGGCTCGCGCGCTGGCGGCCAGCGCTCCGCCCGCGGCGCGTGTGCTGACGCTTTCGGTGGACAATCCATCGCTTCGCTCCATCGCCGATCGCATCGTGCTGAACGCGCACGATGCGGGCCTGGCGGTTTCGATCGTGCCTTCCGGCGCTTCGGTCCGGCTGGTGCAGACGCGCGTGATTTCGGCCGACCCCAATCGGGCGCTCCCCGCGATCGCGGCCGCGCTGGGTCTTCCCGAACCGCCGCGCGCCGATACGCCGGAAGCGCTTTACAATGCCGAGCGCGGCCTTCTGGAGGGTTTCCGCGCGATTCCGCTGTTCCATCTGCCCGATGTGTACGCGGTTTCGCCGCGCGTGAAAGGCGGACCCGGCATCACACCGCTGGGCGAATGGCGCTTCGAAAACCTCTGGCTGGAAGGCGGCCGGCAATGACGTTCCGAACCCGGCTGCTGCTGATTTTCACCATTGCGGTGGTGGCCTCGGTCGGCATCGTCGAGTGGGTGGGCTCCGATACCACGCGGGAATCGTTCGAGCGCGCCGAATCGCAGCGCGTCAACGCCCTGGTGGCACAGTTCCAGAAGGAATTCGACCGCCGCAAGCAGGGCATCGTGCGCGAAGTGAACGGCATTGCGGGCTCCGACGCCATGCTGAACCTGACGCTCGCCACCGACTACGCCCCCAACTACGACGATGCTCCTCCCATCGCCGCGGCCCACGGCCTGGGGCTTCTCGAACTGGTGGCCGGCGACGGCTCGATCATCTCGTCCGCAGAGTGGCCGGCGCGTTTCGGCTATAAAGAGGACTGGTTGCTTTCGCGCGACAACTGGCGTTCTCTGGGCGCCTTCCTCAAACGCGAAGAGCTTCCCGATGGCGTCACCCTGGCGCTGGTTGCCGTAGCTACGGTGAATGCCGGCGACCGGACGCTTTACATTGTGGGCGGCCAGGAGCTCGACCGGCAATTCCTCTCGACCCTCGTGTTGCCCTCGGGCATGCGCGCACTGTTGTATCGCAACCTGAGCGAGCGGTTTTCTGCTGCGGAATTGATCGATTCCTCGGGGCCCGTGGCCCGGAGTGCGCCCCTGCAGCCGCTGGTTGAAAGCGTGATGGCGCAGCCGCGCGAAACCACCCGGACCATCGGCACGGGGGCGACCGCCGAAACGTTCCACGCGCTGCCGCTCTTGGGTTACGAGAACAATCTGCTCGGCGTGCTTCTGGTGGGCAGCTCGCGACGGTCGCTGGTGGAACTGGAAACCTCGCTGCGCACCACGGGCATCGTGGTGGCGGCGAGTGGAATTCTGATGGGCCTGATTCTGGCGTGGTGGGCCACGGCGCGCATCACCCGGCCGGTGCGGCGTCTGGCGGAGAGCGCCGGCAAAGTCGCCGCGGGCAACTGGAATACGACGGTGGAGATCGCTTCGGGTGACGAGATCGGCCAGCTAGCCACTTCATTCAATCGCATGACGCACGAACTGGTGGAGCAGCGCGAGCGCCTGGTGCAGACCGAGCGCGTGGCGGCGTGGCGCGAACTGGCCCGCCGCCTGGCCCACGAGTTGAAGAATCCTCTGTTCCCCCTGCAGATCACGGTAGAAAACATGCAGCGGGCGCGCGAGGGCTACCCCGAGCAATTCGATGAGGTGTTCCGCGAAGGATCGCAGACCCTGCTCGCAGAACTTGCCAATCTCAAGCAGATCATCGGACGCTTCAGCGATTTCGCCAAAATGCCCGCGCCGGAGATGCAGGCCGTGGATTTCAACGCGCTGGTGCGGGAGACCATGAAGTTGTTCGAGCCGCAGTTTGCCAACGCGCACGTGGCGGCGCGCACGCAGCTCGACCCGCGCCTGGGTTCCGTTTCCGCCGATCCCGAGCAGATGACCCGCGCGCTGCGCAACCTGATTCTCAATGCGATCGATGCCATGCCGGGCGGCGGGACGCTCACCGTCCGCACCATCGCGCTTGGGCCCGGCGTGCGCCTGGAGGTGTCCGATACAGGGCAGGGGCTCACACCGGAAGAGTGCGACCGCCTGTTCACGCCGTATTACACGACCAAGACGCACGGCACGGGTCTGGGGCTGGCCATTGTGCAATCGGTGGTGAGCGACCACAAGGGAAAAATCTCGGTAGATAGCAAACCGGGGCAGGGGACGACATTCCGAATCGAGCTGGGGTGAAAAAGCCGCCGGCCCGGGCCGGGAAAACCGCGGTGCTATGATCACAGCAGAATCGCGCGCACGGGAGGGACGAGCGGGAGGTGGGCTTTGATCCAAAGGCTGACAGGCAATTGGTGGCTGCTGGCGTGGTGCGGAGTTCTGGAAGCGGCCTATGCCGCGGTGAACCTCTTCACCATCGTGGATGGTTCCCTGTGAATGGCCTCGCTCTCGGCGCGTTCGGCCTCGTTCCCCTGTTCGTGCGCAGAGGCAAACACGGTTTTCTCCCGTTTGCGATGCTGTTGGCCGTGATGGCGCTGAGCATCGCGGGGGCCGCATGGATGGCGTCGGGACGCCAATGGCCGGGACGATGGATTCCCCGGCTGGCCGCGGCGGTGTCGGTCATTTTCGCCCTGGAATTCCTGGCGTCCGGTCTTCGCCTGGTCCGGCTGCAGCCGGAAGCATATCTGGTCTGGCTGAGTTGTTACTTCGCATTCAGCGCGATCTGCATGTTCGCGTTGGGGACGCGGCTTTACGGAATGCGCGCGGTTCACGGCCGGCCGGGTGGCGCGGTGCCGGCGTGAAAACAGCCTGCAACCAACTGCCTGGCCGCACGTCATAGGCGGCAAACGTTATGATTACCTCGCTTGAAGATCTCTGCAAAGACATTCGCTACGGATTTCGCGGACTGCGGCGGTCGCCGGGCTTCGCGCTGATTCTGGTTCTCACCTTTGCGCTCGGCGTGGGGATCAACGCCGCGGTGTTCAGCGTGGTGCGTTCGGTCCTGCTGAAGCCGCTGCCGTATCCGGAGTCGGAGCGGCTGGTGCGCTTCGGCGAATCGGCCGGAAAAGTGGAAGGGATCAGCGTCTCGTGGGGGAACTTCCTGCACTGGCGCGGCAGCAATCGCTCCTTCGAGAGCATGGCTGCCTATCAGTTCACCGAACGCACCCTGACGGGACACGGCGAGCCCGTAGTGAGCCTTGGACTGATGGTCACATATCCGTATTTTGGGCTGCTCGGCGTGCACCCGCTGTTGGGCAGGCTGCCGGGTGCGGCGGACGACCGGCCCGGAGCGCCGGCGGTGGTGCTGCTCAATTATCGATTCTGGCAGCGGCAGTTCGGTGGAGATCCGCACATCGCCGGCACGAGCATCACGCTCAACGGGAATCCCTTCGAGGTGATCGGGGTAATGGCGCCGCTCTACGAGCCGTGGAAGGTCGACTATTATCTGCCCCTCGGAAGGAGCGCTGGCAGCACGGATCGCAGCCGCCACGGTTCGATCCGCATGCTCGGCCGATTGAAGCAGGGGGTGACGCTGGCGGCGGCGCGCGCGGACCTGGACGCGATTATGCGGCACCTGGCCGAAATCGATCCCGGCCCGGAAAACGGCCACCGCAGCTACGGCCAATTCCTGGCGCAGAACCTGACCGGCGACGTGCGCGCCACCCTGCTGGTGCTGATGGGCGCGGCGACCCTGATTCTGCTGATCGCGTGCGCCAATATTGCGAGCCTTCTGCTGGCGCGCAATGCGGCGCGGAGCGGCGAACTGGCGGTGCGCAAGGCCGTCGGCGCGGGAAACTGGCGGCTGGTGCGGCAGTTGCTCACCGAAACGATGGCGATTGCGGCGATCGGCGGCGCGGCGGGAATCGCGCTGGCGTTTTGGACGGTGCGCGCGCTCGTGGCGCTGGCGCCCAAGGGCATTCCGCGCCTGGCGGAGACGGCGATCGATCCCGTTGTCCTGCTGTTCGCCTGCGGAGTCGCGGTGGCGGCGGGCCTGGCGGCGGGCGTGGGTCCGGTGATGCTGGCGGGCAGAATCGACCTGACCAGTGCGCTGAAGGAAGGCGCGCGCACGGCGGGCACGGGAAAGCGGCGGCAGCTTTCGCGCAGCCTGCTGGTGATCGGGGAAGTGGCGCTGACGTTTGTACTGGCGTTCGCCGCCGGGCTGTTGTTGCGCAGCCTGATTGCAGCGGAGCGCTCCAATCCCGGATTCGACGCGCGGCGGATGCTGGCCTTTTCGCTGCAGTTGCCCTCAAAAACGTACGGGAGCGCGGATGCCATCGGGGAGTTTTACGGCCGGCTGCTCGCGGACCTTCGCGGCGTTCCCGGTGTCACGGGAGCCAGCGCGGTGGCGTGCCCGCCGGGCGCGGGAGATTGCGGCGATTATTTCTATTCGATTGCGGACCGGCCGGCGCCGACGCGCAACGAGGTGCCGGTATCGTTATTCAATAGCGCCGTGCCTGGATACTTCCGGATGATGGGCACGCCCGTGCGCGCGGGGCGCGAATTCAACGAAAGCGACCGCGCCGGCGGCCGCGAAGTGGCGGTGATCAACGAAACCCTGGCGCGGCAATGGTGGCCCGCCGGGGGCGCGGTCGGGCACCGGATCAAGTTCGGAGGGCCGTACATGGATGGGCCGGCCCTCGAGATTGTGGGAGTCGTGGGAGACATCCGGCAAAGCGGCCTGGATGCCGAACCCGACCCCGAGATTTTCCTGCCTTTCGCACAGAGGCGCAGTGGCGCCATGACTATTCTGCTGCGGACCGCGGGTGAGCCCTCCAGCATGATGGCGGCGGTGCGGCAGCGCGTTCTGGCGCTGGATCGCAACCTGCCACTGCAGCATCTGGAGACGATGGAGGAATCGCTGGGGGCCGGGCTGGCGCGGCGGCGCTTCAGCACCCTGCTGCTCGCGCTCTTCGCCGCATTGGCGATGACGCTGGCGGGAATCGGGATCTATGGGCTGCTGAGCTATTGGGTGAGCAGCCGGGAAGCGGAGATCGCCATCCGGCTCGCGCTCGGGGCGCGTCCGGCGACTATTCTGCGCTGGACGGGGTTGCAGGCGCTGCGCCTGGCCGCGATTGGCGTCGTCCTGGGGATGGCGGGCGGATGGGCGGCGGCGCGCACGCTGGAAACGATGGTGTTCGGGATTCCGGCGCGCAATCCGGCGACAATGATCGGAGCAGCCGCGGCGGTGATCGCGCTTGCACTGGTGTCGGCCGGGGTTCCGGCGTGGCGGGCGGCGCGCGTAGATGCGGCCGCGCGGCTCCATGGAGCGTAACGGCGCGTCCGCGCTCTAATGGATTTCGCAGTTCCGCCGATTGTAATGGTGAGCGAACCAAACGCTATGATTTCGATTCACCATTCCATGACGGAACTGGAACGTTACACACGCGAGCGGAACCAGGCGCTGGAGTGCTATGTCTCCGCCTTACGCAACATGGCGCACTACACCATCGAGTTGGAAGACAACATCACGTCTCCCCACCGCCGGTATCTTTCGGCGCTGGCTTCGGAAGCGGCCGGTGGCGATGCGGAAGTGTTGTCCACGACCCGAGCCTCGCTGCGCGGACTGCTGCGCGACTATCGCGACAAAGCTGCGCAGTACCTCGCGGGCCTGCGCGACGAACTGACGCGCACAGCCGGAGCGCTTCAGGAAATCATGGAGGCCATTTCCCAGACCGAGGGCGATCATGAGCAGGAGATGCGCCTGGCGCTGAAGAAAATGCGGTTGATTGCAGCCCTGCCGGAAGCGGCGCCGGTGGCCGGTCCCGTCCTGGGCGCGGCCTCGGATATAGAACAGAGCCTGGAGCAACTGCGCAAGCAGCACCAGTTCACCGTCACCCAGTTTCTGACCGAGATCCGCATGCTGCACAAACGGATCGATGCTCTGGAGGCGGCCGCCGCTATCGACGACCTGAGCAAGCTGCTCAGCCGCGCCGACCTGGAAGATCGCGTGCGCTCGCTGGCCGGTGGGCCGTTTGCCCTGCTGTTGATCCGCGCATCGGGAATCCGGCAGGCCGAGGGCGTCTACAGCCCGGAAGTGGCGGCGGAACTGTGCGGAGCCTTCAGCAAGCGCTTGCGCAACGCGCTGCCGCCCGAGACGGCGATTGCGCGCTGGAGCGATGAGGGCTTTGCGGCCATATTGCGCTCCGCGAAACCCGAGGCTATGCAAGTCGCGAAAGTGCTTTCCGAGCAGCTCAGCGGACCCTACGCCTGTCTCCTGAACGGCAAAGCAGTGCGGCCATCGGTGCAGGTCAGGATGGCGGTACTGGAGCACGATACGGGGCATCCGGATCGCGTGTTGAAACATGCGGGCGAGTTTCTGACTTAGCGGAGGAGGCGTCACATCAAGGTCAGGGGGTCGACGTCGATTACCAGGGCGGTGGCGCCCCATTTGCGGCCGAGGGCAAAGGTGCGAATGCTCCGCAGGGTCTCGTTGAGCGCCTTGCGGCTGGCAGCCTTGATGAGGAACTGGTAGCGGTACTCGTTCTTGAGCCGCGGCACCGGCGCTTCGGCGGGGCCCATAACGCGCAGTTTTTCGGGCGGCGGGTTGAGGAGCAGGCCCAGGTCGGCGCTCATCCGCATGGCCATCTCCTGCTTCTCGGCGCGAACCAGAACATTGGCCATGGCGCTGAACGGCGGGTAGAGCATCATGCGGCGGAAGTGCAGCTCTTTTTCGTAGAAGCCCTGGTAATCCTGCGCTGCCGCCAGCCGCACGGCGTAATGGTCGGGATTGATGGTCTGCACGAGCACGATGCCTGGAACGCTGCCGCGCCCCGCGCGTCCGGCCACCTGCGTCAGCAGTTGAAATGTCCGCTCGGCGGCGCGGAAATCCGGCATGCCGAGTCCGATGTCCGCCGAGACTACTCCCACCAGCGTCACGTTGGGAATGTCGTGGCCCTTGGCGATCATCTGGGTGCCCACGAGGATGTCGTAATTGCCCTCGCGAAAATCGTTGAGGATAGTCTCGTACTGGCGCTTGCCGGTGACGGTATCACGGTCGAGCCGCGCGATGCGCGCCTTGGGGAACGCCTGGTGCAGTTCCTCTTCGACGCGTTCGCTGCCCAGACCGAGAAAGTAGATGTGCTCGCTGGCGCACTTGGGGCAGACGCTGGGAACCTTTTCGGCATACCCGCAGTAGTGGCAGAGCAGGCGCCGGTCGCGCTTGTGATACGTCAGGGTGAGCGAGCAGTTGATGCACTGCACGCGCTCGCCGCAGGCGCGGCAGGCGACGAAGCTGGAAAAGCCGCGGCGATTGAGCAGCACGATGGTCTGCTCGCCGTTTTCCAGGCGCGCCCCGATGGCCTCCAGCAGCTTGCGCGAAAACGTCGCCTGCTTGCGCGTCTCCAGAAACTCCTGGCGCATGTCGATGAGGTCCACGGTGGGCATGGGCCGCTCTTCGATGCGCCCGGGCAGTTCGAGCAGGGTGTACTTGCCGCGCTCGGCGTTGTAGCGGCTTTCCAGGCTGGGGGTGGCGCTGCCCAGCACCACGCAGGCGCCGGCCGCCTGAGCGCGCACGATCGCGACATCGCGCCCGTTGTAGCGCGGCGTTTCCTCCTGTTTATAACTGCCGTCGTGCTCTTCATCGACGACGATCAGGCCCAGGTCGCGCACGGGCGCAAACACGCCGGAACGCGTCCCCACCACCACCGAGGCGGCGCCGGAGCGGATGCGCCGCCACTGTTCGCTGCGTTCGACATCGGTGAAGGCGCTGTGCAGAATCGCCACGCGGTCGCCGAAGCGCGAAAAAAACTGTCCCGCCATCTGCGGGGTGAGGGCGATTTCCGGCACCAGCAGCAGGGCGCTGCGCCCCTGTTGCAAAGCGGCTTCGATGGCGTTGAGGTAGATTTCGGTCTTCCCCGAACCCGTGACGCCGTGCAGCAGGAAGGTGTGAAACCGGCGCTCCGCGGTGGCTTCGCGAATCCGGTCGAAGGCCGCCTGCTGCGCGGGATTCAGTTGATGGCGCGTCCGCACCGTGCCGGCAGCGGCCGGAACCGTTTCCGGTTTGAGCGAGACCATACCCTTGCGGGCGAGGGAGCGCGCCGCCGGGCTGGCGTTGCGCACCATCTGTTCGACGTCCTTGAGGTTGTGCGATCCGGGATGCAGTTCGAGGAAAGCGCGCAGTTCGCGCTCCGGCCTGGTGAGCTTGCCCTCCGCGGCAGCGCCGTTCCATTCGACGCGGAGCCGTTCGGAAGGCGCGCGCAGGGGGTCGCGCTCGGTCTGTACCTGTTCGCTCACGATGAAGCCTTTGCGTTCGAGCGCCTTGACGGCTTTGTCCGCCAGCGGCAGCACCTTGGCGAGGTACGCCGCCGAAAGCGGCCGTTTTTCGAGCATGCGGAGCACATTCGCCACGGGGTCGTCGGGCGCGGAATCGAGAAGAAGCTGGCGCGCCGCGTCGCGGCCGGCATCGGTGAGAGACCAGACTTTGCCGCGGCGGATCTCGCTTGCGAGCGGCAGCATGGAGCGCAGCACATCGCCCAGCGGAGCGCAGTAGTAGCTCGCGATCCAGCGGCCCAGCGCCAGCAACTCCGGGCTCAGCACGGGGTCGGAATCGATCAGCCGCAGCGCTTCGCGCGTCGCGACGGCCGGGGGCTCGTCATGGCAGCGCAGAATCACGCCGGTCAGTTTGCGCGTTCCGAACGGAACCACCAGGCGGCTGCCCGTTTTCACGCGATGGCGCAGCGTTTCCGGCAGCGCGTACGTGAACGGCTGGTCAAGCGGCACCGGGAGGCTGACGTCGCAATACAGATACGAACCTTCGGGCATGGGGAACTTTCAGGATAACCGCTCCGGTAGCGCCGCTATAGACTGAAAGAGTGGAACGCAAAATCTTCTGGTCCACGTTCATGATTCTGGGCCTGATTGCCGATCTTGTACTGCCGCTCTGGTGGGCGCTGGCCGCAACGATTCCGATCTTCGCGATCAGTTGGTGGGTGGCCTACCGGAGCTACTGGTTTTAACCGCGATTCTCCTCAAGGAATCTGCGGCGATTCCTTCCTGGCTTTGGGCAGCGCGCCTTTGCGGAACGGGAATACCGGCACGGGAGGGCGCTCGCCCAATCCGCACTCGGCGTGGACGGCGCGGACGGCTCTTTCCAAACCGTCGCGGCGCACCACTACCGCGATCGTCACTTCGCTCGACCCCTGCGCGATGGCGATAATATTGACCTGCACTCGCGAAATGGCGGTGAAAATCCTTCCCGCCAGGCCGGGTCTTCCTTGCATGCCTTCGCCGACGGCGGCCAGCAGCCCGACATCGGAATCGATGTGAACGGGGTACACGTAGCCGTGAGCCAGTTCGAGCGCCAGGGCGGATTCCAGCGCCTGCATGGTCCGGTCGAGTTCTTCGGATCGCACCAGGAGGCAGAAATTCTGGCGATAGCTCGAACTGGATACGATCAGCACTTCGACGTTGGCTCTCGCGGTGGCGTCCAGCGCGCGGGCCATTACCTGCACGCCGTTCACTTCCGAACTGGCGGGTTCGAGCGAAACCAGGGCCACGTTTTTCATCGAGGTGACGGCGCGGGCGCCGAGGTCTTTGCTCGAAATCTGCGGCACGATGCGGGTGCCGGGCTTGGCGGGGTCGAAGCTGTTTTTGCTCCAGACGGGAATCTTCTTTTCGGCCAGCGGCGCGAGCGTACGCGGATGCAGCACCTTGGCGCCGTTGTAAGCCAGCTCGGCGGCTTCGATGTAAGTGATCTCTTCGAGCACCTGGGCATCGGGCACGAGGCGCGGATCGGCGCTCATGATGCCGTCGACGTCGGTCCAGATCCACAGCTCGCTGGCGTCGAGGGCGGCGGCGAGAATCGATGCAGAGAAATCGGAGCCTCCGCGGCCCAGGGTGGTGGGGCGGCCATCGGCGGTAGCGCCGTTGAAGCCGGTGACCACGGGAACGACGCCGCGTTCGAGCAGCGGATTGAGCGCGGCGCGCGCCTTGGCGCGGGTCGGCTCCATGAGGGGCGAAGCATTGTTGAAGACGGCGTCGGTGACCACCACGTCCCAGGCGTTGATGGCGGCGGCGGGCGTTCCGGACGCGGTGAGCGCTTCCGCCACCAGCAGGACCGAGAGGCGCTCGCCGATCGCAACGGCTTCATCCACCGAACGCGGAGGGCGGTCCGTCAACATCGCCATGCCGTTCACTATGCGCTCGAACTCGGCGATCAGCGCGGCGATCCGGGCGCTGACGGCCAACTGGCTGGCCTCGGGCAGCAGATCGCGGCAGGCCTCTTCGTGGCGGGAGCGGAGGGCCGCCAGGTTGGATTCGATTCCCTTGTGATTCCCGGCCTCGGCATAGCGCATGGTTTCCAGCAGCAGGTCCGTGATTTTGGACATGGCGGAAACCACCACGGCGACGGGGCGCCGGTGGCTTTCGCGGGCAATCAGGCCGGCGGCGACCTTCATGCGCTCGGCGGAGCCGACGCTGGTGCCTCCGAATTTCATAACAAGCAGGTCCTTCAACTGAACTCCTTTCCGTTGCTGAGGCGTTGGCGCACGAGCTTCAAAACGGATTCCTCCACTTCGGCGATGCCCAGCGAGGTGGAATCGAGATAGATGGCGTCGGGAGCCTGGGACAGCGGGGCATCGGCGCGGGTGCTGTCCCGCCGGTCGCGCTCTTCCATTTGCGCGGCGAGTTGCTGTTCGGTTACCTCTTCGCCTTTGGCGCGCACTTCCAGAAGACGCCGCCGCACGCGCTCGGCGGGATTGGCATCGAGGAAGATTTTGACGGCGGCATCGGGGAATACGACGGTGCCGATATCGCGGCCTTCCATGACCACGCTCGCGGTTTCGCCCATGGCGCGCTGCTTGGCGACCATGGCGCGGCGCACCGCCGGGATGACCGCAATCTTGGAAGCGCCGCTGGTGACTTCGGGGGTGCGAATGGCTTCGGTGATATCCTCGCCGTTGAGAGAGATGCGCCCGGGAGAGAGCCGGATCTCGGCGGCCACGGCAAGCTGCTCCACGCGGTGCATGTCTCCGGGATCGATTTTCTGGCGCAGCGCCCACAGGGCCACCGCGCGATACATCGCGCCGGTATCGATATAAGTGAAGCCGAGACGATCGGCGACGCGGCGGGCAATGGTACTCTTGCCGGCGCCGGAGGGGCCATCGATCGCGATGGCTACGCGTTTGGGATTCAAGGCGGCCAAAGTTCAGGATAGCAGCGGGTGCGCGGTTGTTGCGCGGAGCGGGGCGTAGTAGGCTTGACTGCATGATGACTCTTGGCTATTGCCTGCCGCTCGGATTATTGTGCGCCATGATTGCCGCTGCGCAGACGCCGCCAGTCGCGGAGCGCGTGGAACATCGCGAGGAACGGCACGGGGAAACCGTGATCGACGATTATTTCTGGCTGCGGGAGAAGTCCAATCCCAAAGTCACCGAATACCTGGAAGCGGAAAACGCCTACACCGCCGCCGTGACCAAAAACCTGGAGCCGTTCCGCGACGCGCTCTACCAGGAGATGCTGGGACGCATCAAACAGACGGATCTTTCGGTGCCTGTGATGCGGCGCGGCTACCTGTATTACTCGCGCACCGAGGAGGGCAAGCAATATCCCATTCAGTGCCGCCGGAAAGGCTCCATGGATGCGCCGGAAGAGGTGCTCCTCGACCTCAACGAACTGGGCAAGGACCACAAATTCGTCGGACTGGGCGCGTTCGTGGTGAGCGACGATCAGAACCTCCTGGCCTACACGGTCGATTACAGCGGTTTCCGCCAGTACAGCCTGCGCGTGAAGGATCTGCGCACCGGCCGCACGCTGCCGGATACGCTGGAGCGCGTGACTTCGCTGGCCTGGGCCGCCGATAACAAAACGCTGTTCCTGGTGACCGAGGATGCGGTCACCAAACGCAGCGACAAGTTCTGGCGCCACGCGCTGGGGGATGCGAAGTTCGAAGAGATCTACAACGAAAAGGACGAACTGTACGACATCGACGTCAGCAAGACGCGCGACTTGAAGTACCTGTTGCTGGAGAGCGAATCGAAGGACACCAGCGAAACCCGATATCTGCGCGCGGTCAGGCCGGCGGACCAGTTCGCGGTTTTTCTGCCGCGGCAGAAAGGCCATCGGTATTACGTGGACCATCGCGAGGCGCTGTTTTACGTGCGCACGAACAAATACGGCCACAATTTCGCGGTGGTCACCGCGCCGGAAAACGACCCGTCACCCACAAACTGGAAGATGTTTCTGGGGCACCGCGAGGATGTGCGCCTGCAGGGGATCGACTTATTCAAGAATTTCGCGGTTTCCGTGGAGCGCGGCGATGCCCTGGATCACCTGCGCGTTTACGATTTCCAGACCGGGCAGTGGAAGGAGGTCGGGCATCCCGAAGCGGTGTATTCGGTGTTCCCGGGCGGCACGCCGGATTACGAATCGCCCACCTATCGATACAACTACCAGAGCTTTGTGACGCCGCCGAGCGTCTACGATTACATCGTGGCAGCAGGCCGATCGACGCTGCTCAAGCGGCAGGAGGTTCTGGGCAGGTATGACCCGTCGCAGTACGCCACCGAGCGCTTATGGGCCACCGCGCGGGACGGCGTGAAGGTGCCGATTTCCATCGTTTACCGGAAGGGTTTCGCGCGCGATGGCAAGGGGCCCTTGTTCCTCTACGGTTACGGCAGCTACGGGTTTGGAACGCCGGCGACGTTTTCGAGCGACCGCGTCAGCCTGCTGGACCGCGGCATGGCCTACGCCATCGCGCACATTCGCGGCGGCGACGAGATGGGCGAAAAGTGGCGGGAAGACGGCATGCTCATGAAGAAGAAGAATACGTTTTTCGACTTCATCGATTGCGCCGAATACCTGGTGCAGCAAAAGTGGACCTCGCCCGACCGCCTGGAAATCGAAGGCGGCAGCGCGGGGGGACTGCTGATGGGCGCGGTGGTCAACATGCGCCCCGACCTGTTCAAGGCGGTGCACGCCGCCGTGCCGTTCGTGGACGTGATGAACACCATGATGGACGCCTCCCTGCCGCTCACCGTCGGCGAGTATCTGGAATGGGGCAACCCCAATGAAAAAGCGGCTTACGACTATATGAAGACCTACAGCCCGTACGACAACCTGGAGAAGCGGGCGTATCCGGCGATCCTGGTGACGACCAGTTTCAACGACAGCCAGGTGATGTATTGGGAGCCGGCCAAGTATGTGGCGCGCATGCGGCGCTTGAAAACGGATGCGAATCCGCTGCTCCTGAAGATCAAGATGGATCCGGCGGGCCACAGCGGCGCCAGCGGGCGTTACGACCGCCTGCACGATACGGCGTTCATCTACGCGTGGATGCTGGCCCAGGTGGGGATAACGAAATAAGAGGCGAGAAGCGCCGCTCTACTGCGGAACCCGTTTTCCCTCGCGCTTGTACACCACGCCGCCCTTCATGACGAACTGCACGCGCTCGAGTTCGGTGATGTTCGTGAGCGGGTCGCCCGAGGTGGCGACGAGATCCGCATAGCGGCCTTCCTGCACAGAGCCGATCTCGCCGGGAACGCCGATGAGATCGGCGGCGGAATAGGTTGCGGCGCGAATGACATCCATCGGGCTCATCCCGTCTTTTGCCAGAAGGCCGAATTCCTTGAGATAGGTGCCCGGCCCCACGTCGGTGCCGAACGCGATCTTCACCCCGGCTTTGTAAGCCGCGGCGACCATCTTATCTTTGTACTGCACGGCCTCCCTGACTTTGGCTGCGGTATCCGGCGAAGTTTCGCCCGCCTGGGCTCGTTCGAACGTCGCCATGGCTACCACGATGGTGGGAACGAGATACGTGCCGTACTGCTTGAAAAGCGCGAGTGAGGCGTCGTCGGCATACGTGCCGTGTTCGATGGAATCGACGCCCAGGCGGATCGAATTATCGATCGCCAGCTTGCCCTGCGCATGCGCGGCCACTTTCATGCCGAGCGCGTGGGCGGCATCCACCGCGGCTTTGATCTCCTCGTTGCTCATCAGTTGCAGGTGAGGATTGTCGCCCGTGCTCAGTACGCCGCCGCTGGGCATGATCTTGATGAGATCGGCGCCGCGTTTGTGATGCTCGCGCACGGCGAGGGTGACTTCGACCGGACCGGTGACGACGGAGCGGGCCAGGCGTACGGGATCGAACGGGACGTTGGGATCGAGCGTGTTGGTGGGGTCGCCATGCCCACCGGCGGGGCTGAGCGGTTCAAGCGAAACCCACATGCGCGGCCCGGGAATCGTGCCGGCATCGACTGCGTGTTTGAGGGCGAGATCGATTCCATCGGGCGCGCCCACACTGCGCACCGTGGTGAAGCCCTCTTCGAGGATCTGCCGCGCGACGATGGACGCGGACAGCACGGTATCGAGATCGGTGCGCGCTCCGCGTTCGATCGGGGCCGAGGAGTTGCGGGCGCGGCGCGGCACGCTGGCCATGTGCTTGTGGACGTCGATGAGCCCGGGGAGCACGGTGTCGCGGGAGAGATCGATGATTTCAGCCCCGGCGGGCGAGACGAACCCCTGCTGGATGCCGGTGATTTTATCGTCTTTGATCAGGATCGAGACCTGCGTGCGCGGTGGCGCGCCGGTGCCATCGATGAGGCGGCCGGCGTGAATGACGATGTCCTTGGCACACGCGGCGGACAGGCACAGGCACAGCAGGGCGGCGGGTTTCATGGCCATCCATGCTATCACCCGCCGGGCAGGGCGGGTTGGCGCCGGACTCGCTAGCGGCGTCCCGGGCGGATGTCAATCATACCGCCGCCGCCGAATGTGGAGTTCGTCATCCCCTGGCCCTGCTGCTGGCCGGGTTGGCCCGGCTGCTGGCCCGCGGGACCGCCGGCGATGGACGCGGTGCCCGCTCCAGTCGCGCCGCCGAAACTGGAGGCGCCGAATCCGGGCGAAGGGCTCGGACTGGTCGAACTGGAACTCGACATGGCGCTGACCGGAGTTCCGCCGGGGCCGCCGGTCGGCATGGAACCGATCTGGTTGACCGGCGTGCCCACCGCGCCCTGGTTGGGATTAGGCGGCCGGACCCACTTGGTCGGGTCGAAGATAAATTCCCACTCCGAATAGTTGGTGTGGTCGTTGTAGACCATGATGGAATCGGCATCCACGGTGCTGGCGAAGCCTGCGATGCCGCCGCCGATGGTAGTGGGCTGGCCGTTAGCCGCTTGAATCCCCGCAAGGCCGCCCGGCCGCGGCGAGGTGAGAATCTGGTTGATCATGCCGATGGCGGCATTCGATTGCCCCGGCTGAGTGCCGGTATTGACGCCCGGTTGCGGATACCCGGGTGCACTGCCATTGGCCCCGGCAGCAGTGTTGTAAGGCGAGACGCCGCCGAACTGCGTGCTGACCGGGTTGCCGGGAAGACCGGGAAGTTGCGTCCGGCCGGCATAAACGCCCGCCTGGCCGGTGGGATTGTTGGCTTGCGCCCCCATCGCGCCGCCCGTTCCGATAGGACTGCCGCTGTTATTGCCGAACAGCCCTCCGGACGAGGAATTCGCAGGATTGCTGTTGATGGTGCTGGAAGACGGGGGCGCGGTGACCCCGGGCGGCATCGGCATGCCGGGCGGCGCCGGAACGCCCGGAGGAACCGTTCCCGTGGGATTTGCGGCCACACTTCCGCCGGGCACTGGTGTCGAGCCCGGAAGAGGCGGAACACCCGGCGGCAGGGTGGAGTTCTGAATGGGCTGGCCGTAAGCGTCGGTGGCGGGTGCTCCGCCTTCGCTAGGGCGCCGCCGCAGTGCCGGGTTGACCGTAGCCTGTCCTTGCGTGGTGCTGCCGCCGAGGCCGGTGAATTCGGCGATGAAGGCGTTGGGGGCGGACTGATCGTCGGTCTTCTGCTTCTGCTTGTTATTGATGGAATCGGTGAGGACGCCGTTCTGAATGTGGATGAGCCGCCACTCGTCTTTCCCGGTCATCGGGTCGATGTAGCGATGGCGCAGGAAACGGCGGTTGTTGAAGTTCTCCAGGTCCTCGATTTTGCTGGGCCAGCGATTGCCGTTCGCCTGGCAGAAGCGGCGGATGGCGATCTTGTACTGCTCGCCGCGCTCCATCAGCATCTGCTCCTTCTGGCGCTGCGTCTCGAAGGCGACGCGCGGAACCTCCATGTAAAGCGAGATGGCGAGCACCGCCGCCATGAGAAAGACCAGCAGGAGGGCGAAGCCGGAATCGCGACGATGAGGGCGTTTCCGTGTGGGAGGAGGAGTTCGAAAAACTGCCGGAGGTGTCAATTCACCGCAGAGACGCGAAGAAAAACGGAGATCGCAGAGAACATCTCTCTGTGCGCTCGTGCGTTTCTCTGTGTCCCGGCGGTAAAAAGACGCGGCCGCTGGTTTCCAGACACTTTTCATCCCTGCGCATCCTCCGTCATCTGAAGCGTCTGCTGGCGCTTGGAATCGGTGTCTTCCACCACGACCGAAGTGGCGCCCAGCCGGACTACTTTGTAGTGGCCCTTCAGCGTGTCGCCTTCGGCTTTGATCAGGATATCGTCGCCATCCATGAAAAATCCGCGGCGATGATTCGAGTTGCTGGGGCTGGCGTAGCCGTAGTACTTGACGTTGATCGGCGGCGGAGGCGGAGCCGGCATCGGCCCGGGCGGTTTCGGCGGCTCGGGAAGCGGGGTCGGCCCCATCACGTGCGCTAACGTGATTTTGGGCTCGGGGCCCTTCAGTTGGACCGGCTTGGGCGGCGCGGCGCCGATCTGGAAGAGGTTGCGCTGGGCGGCGGGCGGCTTCTCATCCTGGATCTTCGCCAGCAAATCGAGCCGCAGGCTGGGATCGACCCTCATGGGGTCAATCTGGTCTTCCTTGCGCTTGGAGTGCAGCACGGGGCGGAATTCGCCGCTGCTCTCGCGCGCGCCGGGAACGCGCGGCGGCACGTTGGCATCGGTGTCCGGATTGCCGATGACGGGCGGCGGCGCGGCCGCGCTGCGCGCGGGGGTGTACGAGGCGCCGGAATCGGAAGAGAAGTTCGAGTACAGGGCGATGGCCAGGATCACGCCCAGGACCCCGAGCGCGTAGACCGCCTTCTTGTTTTCCCCGCCCAGTTTCATATCGTCGCCCCCGGCTTGTCCTTGACGAAGGTGTCGATCTTGAGCTGCACGGTAACCACCTGGCCGTTCTGCACTCCGGCCGTCTGCATATCTTCGATGATCAGAAAGAGCGGCGATTTGTCCAGCAGGTCCACAAATTTCGTCAGGTTGGCGTAGGTGCCTTCGAAGCCCGCGTTGATTGTGTACATCTGCAGGTCGTTGCTGCCTTCGATGTCTTCGTACGCGTAGCTCTGCGCGCCGGGCTTGATTCCGGCCGCGGTGGCGCAGCGGTCGAGTTCGCTGGCCACCAGCGAGCTGGTGGTGCGGCGGTCCATGAAATACTTGGCCAGAAAACGGTCGCCCTGCTCGCGGGCAATGTGCACCTTGTCCACCAGCTTGCGGCTCGTGACTACGCGCGCCTGGATCTGGGCGAGCTGCGCCTCGAGCGCGGCTTCATCGCGGCGCATATCTGCGGCCGAGCCGCCGAACGGTTTGAAGGCCACGACGGCGGCGGCGAGATTGGCGGCAAGCAGCACGGCGATGAGCGCGCGCATGGAAATGCGCGGATCTTTGAACGCCCGGAGATTAAAGTTTCTGGGCATATTTCACCGTCGCATGGCAGCGCCACAGGGGCTCGGCCTGAGTGGGAGGCTGAATGTTCTTCGCGTACAGCTCGCTGAATATGGTCGACCCTTCCATGCTCTTGAGGAAATCGTAGAGTGCGTTGGCGGATTCCGCGCCCGCGTAGATATCGAGCACCACCTGGTTCTGCGCGTTGATGGAGGGCCGCAGCGAGATGACCTTGACGTTATACGGAATGGTCGTTTCCAGGTCGGCGAAGATGTGGCTCCAACTGATGGCCTTGTGGTAGATCAGGTAGTTCAGAAAAACGCTGCGCTCCAGCACGGAAGCGTTTTCGGGCTGGTGCAGAACGGCATCGAAGCGCGACTGCTCCGTGTTGAGCGACGTGATCTGGCGGCGCAGGCGGGAGATATCGTGGCGGACGCCGGCGAGCTGCGCGCGGTCCTGCAGGGCGAGGTAAACGAACAGCGCCAGCGAAGCGACCAGGAACGCGCTCACGGCGAGCGAGGCGGCGATCATCGCGCGGTCGCGGCGAAACGGCTGGCTGGCGAGGTTGATCGGGATCTTCATACTAATTCCGGGACACCGAGCGGAGATAGCCGAGCAGACCGGCATTGTGCTCGCCGGGCACGGCGATCGGCGATTGCATCAGCGCGACATCCACGCTCAACTCTTCGCGGAAACGCTGCGCCGCCTCCGAAGCGTGGGGGCCGAAGCCGCACAGGAGCAGCGTTTCCGCCGCGCCGCCCAGGTTGTCTTCGATATACACCAGAGTGGGCAGAAGCACGGCGGCGATTTCATCGAAAGTGGGAGACGGCAGTTCGATGCAGCGCACCAGTTTGAGCGCGCCCCGGTCCCGCACGATCACGGTCAGCACGTGGCCGGTGAGTTTGGCGACGGCGGTGAGCCCGCCCTCGGGCGCCAGTTCGAGCGCCGCCAGGCTGCTGGTGGTGACCAGCCCGGGATTCATTCCCGCGGCGCGAAACGGCGCTTCGTAGCGCGACACGATTTCGAGCGGCGCCACCACCACCACTACTTCGGTATGTTTTCCCGCGGGCTGCACAAAATAGCTCATGGCTGCCGATTCGACATCGAACGGCACCGCGCGCTTGAGGCGGAAGCGCACCAGCGAGGCCTGCTCCTTGGGATCGCCGGGGAACTGATCGAAATCCAGCACGGCGACGCGCGAACAGAAATCGGGCAGAATCAGCGCCGCATCCTTGCGTTTCCGCGCACCCTGTCCCCCGGCCAGTCTGCGCACGGCGGCGTCGAAATCATCCTGGTCGATCACGTTGTCTTTCAGCGGCGAAACCGTCAGTGTGCCGGGCTTGAGCGGCTGGAATTCCAGTTCGGCGCCGGCGGCCACGCGCGCGGCCGCGATTCCGGCTTCGCTGATTTCGAAGGCGATGCCGGGCGGCGGTTCCTGCACGAGCGATTTGAGTTTATCCAGCAGCACGGTTACCCTTCGATGAACGTCACCTTGTTGATTTCGCGCAGGGTGGTGATGCCGGAGCGCATTTTGGCCACGGCCGATTCGCGCAGAAAGGTCATGCCCTCTTCGCGCGCCAGGCGCTTGATTTCGCTGGTGGGGCGGCGGTCGAGAATCATTTCGCGGATGCGGTCGGTCAAATCCAGCAATTCGTGGATGGCGGAGCGGCCGCGGAAACCGGTGCCGCCGCATTCGAAGCAGCCGGCGCCTTCATAAAACACCTGGCCGCGCCATTCTTCCGGGTTCAGCCCGGCCTCGACCAGCACCGCATCGGAGTAATTCACCGGCTTTTTGCAATAGTCGCAAGTGACGCGCACCAGGCGCTGCGCCAGGATGCAGTTGAGCGAAGAAACGAAATTGTACGGCTCGACCCCCATGTTCAGGAAGCGGCCCAGCACATCGAGCACGTTGTTGGCGTGCACGGTGGTGAATACCAGGTGGCCGGTAAGCGCGCTGTTGATGGCGATCTGTGCCGTCTCCTGGTCGCGGATTTCGCCCACCATGATCTTGTCGGGATCGTGGCGCAGAATGGAGCGCAGGCCGCGCGCGAAGGTGAGGCCCTTTTTCTCGTTGACGGGAATCTGCGTGATGCCCTTGATCTGGTATTCCACCGGATCTTCGATGGTGATGATCTTGTCTTCGTCGTTCTTGATTTCGCTCAACGCCGCGTAGAGCGTGGTGGTTTTGCCGGAGCCGGTGGGGCCGGTGACCAGCACCATGCCGTAAGGCTCGAGGATGTAGCGGCGGAACTTGGTGAGATCGGCATCGCTGAAGCCCACTACGTCGAGCGAGAGCTTGGCGAACTTCTCGCTCATGGATTCCTTATCCAGCACGCGCAGCACGGCATCTTCGCCGTGAATGGTGGGCATGATGGAGACGCGGAAATCGATCAGGCGGCTCTTATAACGCACGCGGAAGCGGCCGTCCTGCGGCACGCGCTTCTCGGCGATATCCAACTCGCTCATGACCTTGATGCGCGAAATGATGGTGCTCTGCCAGTCTTTCGCGATGGGTGGCATGGCGTAGTGCAGTACGCCGTCGATGCGGTACTTGATGGCCACTTCCTGGTCGCGCGACTCGATATGAATGTCGCTCGCGCGCCGCTCGAGTGCGTTAAAAATCGTGGTATCGACCAGTTTGATGACCGGCGCGATGTCGCTGTCGGTGGCGGTGAGCTTGTCGATGGAGAGCGTTTCGTCGCCTTCGCCCTCGTCCATCACCACGTCCAGCGCGAAGCCTTCGGTGACTTCCTCGAGAACGCGCTGCGACTGCTCGGTCTTCTTGAGCAGCTCGGAAATCTGCGAGAGTGTGGCCACTTTGACGCGCAGCTTCTGGTTGAGCAGGAGCGTCAGCTCGTCGATCAGATTGAGGTTCCGCGGGTCGCTGAGAGCGATCTCCAGCGTGCCGTTGTTGGCCTGCATGGGCACGAAATTGTAGCGGAACATCAGGTCGACGGGGATCTTGCGGAACAGGTCGTGATCGATCGCGGCGTCCTTCAGATCGACATATTCGCAGCGGTAGCGCGCGGCAATGGCGCGGGCCTGCTCGGCTTCGCTGGCAGGACTGGGGCGCGGCTTTTCGGCGGTGGCCATACGTTTAGTGAATGGTATCTGCCAGCGAGAAGATCGGCAGATACAGCGAGATCAGAACAAAAGCCACGAAGGAGCCCATGACGATCATGATGGCTGGCTCGATGAGCGAAAGCGTCGCCTGCATGCGTGTATTCACGTCTTCTTCGAAAAATTCCGCCACGCTGTTGAGCATGGTGGGCAGAGCGCCGGTAGATTCCCCCACTTCGATCATATCGATGGCCAGCGGTGGAAACATCTTCGAGGTCTTCAGCGAGCCGGAAAGCGGCTGTCCTTCCCGCACGCTCTTGCCGGCGGCTTCCACGGCGCTTTTCAGAATCGGGGTGCCCAGCGAATCCGCCGCCGTTTCCATGGCCTGTACCAGGGGGATGCCGCCCGTGAGCAGCGTGCTCAAGATGCGCGCGAGCTGCGCCACCTGATACTTGAGCCAGATTTCGCCGGCGATGGGCAGACGCATTTTAATGCGGTCGATGGTGTGACGGGCGGAATCGCGCCGCGCCCACCAGCGGAAGAGGAAGATGCCCCCCGCCAGCGCGCCGGCAAACACGAAAATGTACTTGCGCGCGACGGTCCCGAATGCGATGAGATACACCGTCATGGTGGGCAGTTGCGCCTGCATGCTGGCGTAGAGGTTCGCAAAGGTCGGGACCACGTAGGTAATCAGAAACACCATCAGCAGGATCACCAGCACGATCAGCACGCAGGGGTACATCAACGAAACCAGGACCTTCTTCTTTACCGCGAGAGAAATCTTCTGGTACGAGATGTAGCGGTCCAGCACTTCCGTCAGGCTGCCGCTCTTTTCGCCCGCCATCACGCTGGTGACATAGATCTTGGGAAAGACGCCCTGCTGGCGGAAGGCCTCGGAGAGCAGAGTCCCGCCGCGCACTTCGTCCCGGACGGCCTTCACATAAGGGCTCAGCTTGGGATCGGTCAGGCGCTCGGCCAGAAGGTCCAGGCTCTTGAGGATGGGCAGCCCGGCGCGGATCAGCGTCACGAACTGCTGGTTGAAAATGAGGAACTTTTCGAGGTTGAGCTTCTTGCCCAGCAGGCCGCCGCCCGCCGCCACCGAGCGCATCTTGATGGAATAAATGAGGAAGCCCTGCTGGGAAAACCGGTCGCGAACCTCTTTCTCGGAGCCGGCGCTGGCCACCTGCTGGTGGATCTGCCCGCGCCCGTCGGCGTACTTCACTGCGTAATCGGCCATAGCCCGCTACTGTGGTCCTCCCAGAGTGGCCCCGGGGGGCAGTTCAAAGTGGAACAGCTTGGCATCCAGACGCGGGTCGACGCGTTCCTGGTCGAAGTGGTAATCGAGCGTAGAATGATCGAAATACGTGACTTTCAGCTCAATGATATGGGAATCGGGGGCTACTACGAACTCGACTTTGGAATATGGCAGATTGTCGCTCTTGGGTTCGGCCGTGATGCGGGTGTCGGAACCGTCCGGGGCGGACTGGATGTCCCGGAACTCCTTTTCAAAGTGCAGCCTGCCGAGCAGGAAGGCGAGCGGGGCGCGCATGTCGTCGCTTTCCTTGACCGGCATCTTCTCTGCGCGGTGCTGATCGGGGTAGTAAATCCAGAAATTCGTGCCATCGGCGACGAACAGCTTGCCCGCCGGCTGAGAATAGACCCACCGCATTTTCCCCGGTCGGCTCAACATGAGCAGCCCGGATTCCGTTCGGGGAGGCCGCCCGGCCGGCGTATATTCTTCTTTAAAAAGGGCTTGCAGCGTTTTTGCGTGGTTGTAATGGTCCTCCACGCCCTTCAGCAGGGTGCTGAGAGGCGAATCCGCGGCGAACGCGCACACACCCAGCACACCCACAATCAGCCGAAAATGGCTCACAAGGGGTTTGACGCGCGCGGGGACGGAAACGTGTAGGGGGCATTAGCTATGAGCGATTAGCCGTTAGCTATTAGCTCGAGCTTCCCGGTGGGGCGCCCTTTTCCGGCCTGCTCGAAAGCAGACCGAGGGCCCCCCTTCCAGCACTCGAGCTAATCGCTAATCGCCAATAGCTAAAAGCTTTACTGTACCGAGACAGTCACTCCCTGCTGACTGCTCGCTGTGCCGATCGAAATCACCAGCGAGAGGTTGCCGCTCGGGGCGTTTGCCGGAATCTGCACGTTCACCTGCAAGAGTCCGGAAACGAAAGTGGGCGCTTCCCCGGCGAAGGTGTAGGTCGCCGGCGCGCCGTTGATAGTCACTGCGATCGGCAGCAGCGGCACCGGAATCTGCGATAGGGTGCAGGAAGTGTTCGGCGCACAGGTCACTTTGCCCGTGACTCCCTGCGGGCTGGTCTGGCCTTCGCCCGTCATATACACAGTTACGATGCTGCCCTTCGGCGCCGGGTTGTTGGGGCCGTTGACACTGCCGGACGCGTTGACGATGGCGCCCGGGCCCGATCCCTGCGCATTTGCCGTGAAGATGCCGGGGACCGAGGCGGCGGAAGTCAGCGGGAAGGCGTTGGACGTCTGATTGAGATACTTGACCTGTACGAACGGAGTCAGGATGCCCGCGATCCCGTATGGCACTACGCAGTTGATCTGCGTGGCGCTGACGTAAATCAAGGGCGCCGGAAGGCCGGCGAACAGCACCTGGACACCGCCCAGGGTCGTCAGCACGTTGGCGCCGGAGGGATCGGTCTGGAGGCCAACTCCGGTCGTCGGACCCATGGCCGTGCCGCCGATGGTGACGATTTCACCCGGCGAAACCGGCCCGGAACCGAAACTGGCCCCGTTCACCAACGCGGTAATCGTCGGCAGCGGCGCGGTGACAATCAGGGTCACGTTCACGGTCGTCGACCCACCGGCGCCGTTCGTCCCGGCCACCGTGATGGTGCCGGTGTAATTGCCGGTTGTCAGGTTGGCTGTGTTCACGCCCACCTGCAGAGCGGTCCCGCTGGTTCCGGTGTTGCCGCTGGTGGGTGTGACGGTCAGCCATCCGCTGGCGCTGGTGGCCGAGGCAGTGAAGTTCAGCGACGCGGCGCTGCCCGTCACCTGGAGGGTTCCGGTGGGAGCGGTGCCGCCCACCGTATAGCTCAGGTTCAGGCTCGTGGGGCTCGCTGTAACCGTGGGCAAGCCCTGCACCACCAGGGTGACGGGAACCGTCACGGCGGTGCCGCCGTTCGGCGTGACCACCACGCTGCCGGTGTAGGTTCCGGCCTGCAGGCTGGTGGGGGCCACGTTCACCGTAATACTGACGGGGGTCCCGACGGTGCTGGAGCCGGCGGTCGTAGAGAGCCAGGTGCCGCCGCTCTGCGTGTTCGTGGAAACCGTGAAGTTGATGGGAGAAGTGCCCGAGATCGCATTCGCAATGGTGAGCGGCTGGCCGGCGGGAACTCCCTGATTGATCGAATAGGTGAAGGACAGCGAAGTAGGCGTTACCGTCACGTTGCCGCCGGTTCCGCCGCTGCTGCTGACCACGAATGTCACGGGAACCGTCTGCTGGGCGCTGTTATTCGAGGTGAAGGTCAGGGTTCCGTAATAGGTTCCGACGCTCAAACCGGACGGACTGGCGGTCACAGTGAACCCCTGCGCCGCGGAGAACGAACCGCCGCTGGGCGAAATGGTCAGCCAGTTCGTAGTGCCCGTCGAAATGCTCGCCGCCGCGCTGAATGTCGTGCCCGAAGGAGGCGTGACGGTGAGGTTGGTGCTCTGGGCGCTGCCGTTCGGTTGCGCGCTCAGATTGATGGACGACGTGCTGAACGTGAGATTGCCGCCGCCAACCGTGCTGCCGGTGACGGTCAACACCACCGGCACCGTCGTTTGGGTCGAAGATGCCGGAGAGGAAACCGTGACGTAGGCGGTATAAACTCCGTTCGCCAGGTTGGCCGGACTGGTCGTCAGGGAGACGGAATTCGACCCGCCCGGGGTGACCGTGAGCCAGCTCGCGCCGCTCGAATTTACCGCCGAAACCACCCCCACATTCGAGTTGTCGCTGGTATAGACGCCGAACGTGGTTTGCGGCGCGTTTCCACCGGCGGCATAGCTGAAATTGATCGTGGACGGGAAGGCATACAGCACCGTGGAACCGCTGACAAACAGCGTTACGTTGACGACCGCCGAGCCGCTGCCCGTGGTGAACGTCACCTGGCTGTTATAGCTGCCGATGGCAAGGCCACCCGGATTGACGTTAATCGAAGGATACGCCGGTCCGGTTCCGCTGTTGGGCGATACCGTCAGCCAGCCCGACTGTTGCCCGCTGGTGTAGGTTACGCTGGTCGAGTAGGTTCCGGGGGCCGCCAGCGTGATCTGCTGCCCGAGCGGATTCTGCATTCCGCTCTCGTAGTAGAACGTCAGGCTGGAAGGCGCCACAATGGTCGAAACCGTACCCCCTCCGCCGCTCCCTACCGTGAAGGAGATATTGATAATCACCGAGCCGACCAGGTTGTTGGAAGTATTCACCTGCTGCACCGTCATCGTGCCGGTGTAGGTGCCCGCGCTCAGACCGGTCGGGTTGCCGTAAATCGTCAGGGTAGATTGGCCGCCCGCGCTGATGAAGCTGTTCGAGAACGAAGCCGTCACCCCCGAAATGCCGGTAGTGGTGAACGAAAGCGTGCCGGAGGTGTTGCTGCCGATGGTGACGGACTGCTGCGCGCTGGTGGTGCTTCCGGCGGCGGCGCTCAGGCTCACGTTATTCGTCGAAACCGTCAGACCGTTGCTGGAGGTCGATCCGTTCACCGTCAGGTTCACCGTGAGGGTGTTGCTCTGGTTGTTGGAATCGGTCACCAGAACCGTCGCCGTATACGTCCCGGTCGCGAGGCCAAGAATGTTCGAAGTCGTACAAAGTGAGATGCCGCTGCTGATCGGCACGTTGAAAATCTGCCCCTGCGAACAGCTTCCTCCGGGACCGATCAACAGGAAGTTGCTGGCGTTGGTCTGGATGGACGCAGTGAACGTGGAGGCGGTGCTGTTGGTCAGGGCGACGGTCGCGGTGGGCGCAGTGCCGCCGGTGTTGTAATTCATGTTCACCGGGTTGGGCGAGAGGGTGAGGCTGCCGTTGCCGCTCCCGTAATTCGTCAGCACGTTGTACGTGACCGGAATCGTCAATGTCTGGCTGCCCGCCGAAGAGGAAACCACCAGGCTGCCGTTATAAAAGTTGGCCGCCAGGCCGTAGGCGCTGGCCTGCAGGCCGACCACGATCGAGGAGTTGCCGTTGATCGTTCCGCTCTGGTTGGAAATCGCCGAGAGCCAGGTGGAATTGGCGCCGGGGTTCACGGCGTACGTGAGCTGGGAAGTCGAGGTATTGGTCAGCGTCAGAGTCGTGTAACTGACGGCGCCGCCCGAGGTATCGAAGCCGACGGTGGACTTGTCCGCGGTGATCGGACCGCCACCCCCGCCGCCGCCGCTGCCAGGGCCGCAGGTAGTGGAAGCCGTGGCGGTGATGGTGGCCGTGCCGGCGCTGGCCGGAGACGTGGAAGTGAGGGTCAGGGTGACCGGCCCGCTGATTTGAGCACTGTTCGAAACGTTCAGGTACAGCGTCGTCGGCGTGGTCAGGCCGTTGCTGTTTTGCACGCTCAACCACGGGGCGCTGCCGGTAACGGTGAACGTAATCGGGGTAGTGCCGTCGGAACTGCCGACGTTAACAGAGGCCCCGGGCGTCTGCCCTGCGCAGACGGTTGCCGAGGTGCTTGACAAACCGTTGACCTGCAGGGTTTGTCCTTGCGCCGCGCCCGGCAATAGAGCAGCCAGTACGATAGCGGAGAAGAGAGCGAATTTTTTTGATGTGTGAGCAGCGTCCATGATAGTCCTCGGCCAAATTCAGATTGATCATAGCATCAATCTTCGGAATAACAGACACGCATCTCTGTTGACGAAATTAAAACGGAGATGAAGGACGCGGCTTCCTATATATTACGCCTATTTTAGAATTTGGAACAGGTTGCTATAGTCGTCCGTCCACAACCTGATTTTCCGCTTCGCGGCCAGACGTTCCGAATTCTTTATGACGTCCGGGGGAAACCCGGACTGCGGATTCGCGACCAGCACCCAGGTAGCGCTGAAAACGTCCTGCGTATCGTCGTCATCGGTATCCACCAGGCGCGCGATATGTTGCGTGGCGTCGGCTTCTCCTTCCACAACCGGCTCCAGATCGAGATAGCGGTTGGAAATGTGCACCGCGAGGATGCCGTCGGGCAGGAGATGACGGAAATAAAGTTGCATTGCTTCGCGCGTCAGCAGGTGCACCGGGATGGAATCGCTCGAGAAGGCGTCCACGGCGAGCACGTCGAAGTGCTCGGGGGGGCCCTGGGCGAGTTCACGTTCGAGCGAAAGACGCGCGTCCCCCATGGCCACGTCCACTTTACACTTGCAATCGCCCAGGAAGGTGAACTGCGTGTGGGCAATTCCCAGAACCAGCGGATTGATCTCGTAGTAGCGGTAGTAGTCGCCCAGGCGGCCGTACGCGGCAATGGTTCCGGTTCCCAGCCCGATCACGCCGATGCGCAGCGCTTTGCCGGTTTTTTCCTTGGCGCGGATGGCGATGCCGATTCCGGTATTGGGCCCGTAGTACGTGGTGGGGAGATCGCGGCGGGCGAGGTTGAGAAACTGTTCGCCGTGATTGATGGTGCCGTGGGTGAGGCTGCGGGTGGCATCGAGATCGGTGGCCGGCCCGCTATCCTTGACTTTCAACGCACCGTAAAAATTGCGTACCAGAAGGCGCGCGCCGGATTCGCCGTCGCGAATCTGCCTGACCAGATAAACCGCCAGCACTAACGTGCCGGCCATCGTCACAATGGCGCCGGTGTACGACCAGCGGCGAAACCAGGCGAGGTCCTTGTCCATCCACAGCACTGTCCAGGCGAGCGCTGCGCATCCCACCAGGCCCAGCGGCAGTTCGTAGAAAGCATGGAACACGTGCGGCGCCACCAGGCCGACCAGAATGCCGCCCAGCGCGCCTCCCGCCGAAATCATCAGGTAAAAATGGGTCAGGTAGCTGGGGTGCGGCTTCAGCCGGACCAGTTCCCCGTGGCATACCATGCAGCAGGTGAACAGGCCCAGCGAATACAGCATCACCAGCAGGGTGATCGGCGCTTTGTCCCATCCAAAGAGCGCGCTCGCCATGGCGTAGAGCGCAATGGCCAGCAGCGGCACGTAAACGGAACGCCAATACCAGCCGCTGCCTTCGAAGCAGAGGATGAAACTCAGCAGGTAGAGGCTCAGCGGCAGAACCCACAAGAGCGGAATGGCGGCCACATTCTGCGACAGGTGATTGGTGACCGCCAGCAGCAGCACCGATGCGCAGGCCGGCAGCACCAGCCACAGCACATACTGGCGGAGCCCCGGCCGCTCCGACGGCACATCTTCGGCGGGCGGCAGCACCACCGCAGCATTCCCGCTCTGGAATGCCGTCACCCCGCACAGCAGGATGAAGACGACATAACCGATCGACCACATCGAGGCCTGCTGGTGGCTCGTGTAGACGGGCTCGAACAGGAACGGGTAACTGAGCAGGGCGAACATCGACCCGGCATTCGAGAGCGCATACAGCCGATAGGGCATCGCGCCCTTGTAGCGGCGCGCATACCAGGCCTGCAGGAGCGGGCCGGTGGTCGAGAGCAGAAAATACGGCAGCCCCACGGTCACCGCCAGCAGTCCGAGAATGCCGAATGTGGGGTCTTCGGTGCCCGAGGGTTTGAGCGCGGCGCCGGGATAGATGGGCAGCACGGATGCGCTCGCCAGCAGTAAAACTCCGTGCAGAACCATCTGCACGCGCGGCTTCAGGTACCGCACCACGGCGTGAGCGTACAGATAGCCCAGCAGCAGCACCAACTGGAAAAAGAGCAGGCAGACGGTCCACACCGCCGCCGAGCCGCCGAACCAGGGCAGGATGATTTTGGCGATCACCGGCTGCACCTGGAACAGCAAGAACGCGCTGACTAAAATCGTGAATGCGTAAAGGAGCATGGAACTTCCTGAAGTCTATTTGTACGCCGGCACGCCGGTGACACGCTCGCCGATGACCAGTGCATGAATGTGATCGGTTCCCTCATACGTCTTGACGGTTTCCAGGTTACAAAGGTGACGCATGATCGGATATTCGTCGGTGATCCCATTGGCGCCCAGCAGGTCGCGGCTGAGGCGGGCACAATCGAGCGCGATGGCCACGTTGTTCCGCTTGAGCATGGATACGTGGGCCGGTTCGAGCTTGTGGCGGTCTTTCAGACGGCCGGCCTGCACGGCCAGCAGTTGGGCCTTGGTGATTTCGGTGATCATCCAGGCGAGTTTTTCCTGCACGAGCTGGTGCGAGGCGATGGGCCGGCCCTCGAACTGCTTGCGGGCGATGGAATACTGGCGAGCGGTTTCGTAGCAATCCATGGCCGCGCCGATCACGCCCCAGCCGATGCCGTAGCGCGCCTGCGTGAGGCAGGAGAGCGCCGCTTTGAGGCCCTTGGCTTCGGGCAGGCGCGCCGATTCCGGCACCCGGCAATCGCTGAACGCCAGGCTGGAGGTGACCGAAGCGCGCATGCTCCATTTGCCGTGGATATCGCTGGTGGAATAGCCGGGCGTGCCGCGCTCCACCAGAAAACCGGCGATACCCAGTTCGGTGCGGGCCCACACCACGGCGAGCTCGGCGATGCCGCCGTTGGTGATCCAGGTCTTCTCGCCGTTCAGCACCCAGCAGTCGCCGTCGCGCCGCGCCGTGGTGCGCATGCCGCCGGGGTTGGAACCGAAATCCGGCTCGGTGAGTCCGAAGCAGCCCACCGCCTGCCCGCTTTGCAGCCGCGGCAGCCAGGCGCGCTTCTGTTCTTCCGAGCCGAAGGTATAAATAGGGTACATGACCAGCGCGCCCTGGACGGAAACGAAGCTGCGGACTCCGGAATCGACCCGCTCGAGCTCCTGCATAATGAGCCCGTACTCGACGTTGCTCATGCCGGCGCAGCCGTAGCCTTCCAGATTGGCGCCCAGAAAACCGAGTTCGGCCATTTCGGGAATCAGTTCGGTGGGGAACCGGCTCTCGCGAAAACAATCGCGAATGACCGGAAGAACACGCTCTCCGGCAAACCGCCGGGCCGTCTGACGGACCATCAACTCCTGCTCGTTGAACAGCGAGTCGACGCAGAAGTAGTCCACGCCTTGAAAAGCCATTGAGAATTCTTTCCTCTTATTTGAACATGGAAAGGCGTGCCGGCGGAACCGGGGACGCTGCCCGTCCCTGCAGCGCCGGATGGCGCGCTTTCGCTTCGGGTGGCGCGCTCCCAGAGGGGCGAAGAACCGCGAGGTCGCGGCTATTTCAGAATGCCAGGTGCACTCCCAGCCGGAACACCCTTTGGGCCAGCCCTTCATTGCCGAGGTCGCTGACCGAACTGATTATGCCAAAGCTGGTCGAATCCACACTGCCGTTCGGATTGTTGTAATGCAGCGCGTTGGTCACATTCAGCGCCTCAGCGCGAAAATCCAGTTTCAACCGCTCCGTCACCTGGAACGAGCGGAACAACGAAGCGTTGACGTTGAACACTCCCGGCCCACGCAAAAGGTCGTATCCCGCGGTCCCGATCGCTACACCTACCGGATCGGCGAAAGCCGCGGTGTTGAAGAATGCCGGATTTCCTGCGCTCAGGAGTCCGGCGGTGGAGACAGAACCCACAACGTCGGCGCGCTGCGTGATCCCGGGCGTGTTCAGGCTGGTGCCCGACGCCGAGACACTGAACGGCGTTCCCGAGTAGAGGCTCAATTGTCCATTGAGCTGCCAGCCGCCGGCGATGCGGCTCGCAATGCCCGGGCGGTTGAAGAACTGCTTGCCGGCACCGAAGGGAAGCTCCGCGACCCAGGCGAACTGCAGGTCGTGCGTACGGTCATAAGGCTCCAGCGAACGCGCGAGCAACAGATACTGGGGAATCTGAATGTTCGCGTTCTTATCGGCCAGCGTGTTGCAGCAGATGCCGAGGGCCTTGGAAAACGTGTATGCCACATTCACGGCGAGGCCGTGGCTGAAGGAGCGGCGCAGCGAAGCCTGCAGCGAGTCGTAATCGATGTGATTGACCGGCTCTTCGATGTTGAGTCCCGCCGAGCCGTTGCGCGCGTAGTACGGATCGGATTTAGCTCCGCCGCCGAGCGTGGAAGGCAGGTTCACATCCACAAACTGCGGGATGTCCACTGATCGCGTGGCGACATACCCGGCCTCGGCAAACCAGTTTCGGAAAAGGTTCTTCTGCAGGCTGAGGTTCCAGGATTCCACATAATCCCGCTTCACATACGTCGGCAGGGTCTGCGTGCTGAAACCGGCCGGCAATGGGACGACGCCCTTGGAAATATCCACGGAGCTGAACGGCGGCAGCCCCTGTTGCAGGGTCGTTCCCCAAACGTAAGTATTGGGAACCGATACCGAGAAGTTCTGGTCTTCGGGATAATTGGATAGCAGATCGCGGACGAAGGCCAGCGGCTCAGGATCGTAGTTGATCCCCGCGCCGGCGCGCAGCACCCAGGAAGGATGAAACTGGTATGCGATGCCGAGGTTCGGCGAGAAGGCCTTCTTGTCCATGTCGTAGCCGCAGTTATCGGGCACGCTCGCGACGCCGCAGAGTTCAATCGTGTTGGTGGCGAAATCGTAGCGCTCCATGCCCCGGCCGTTGCGCTGCCCCATGGGGAAGTAATTCCAACCCAGTCCGGCGGTCAGCGACAGGTTGCTCAGCACATGCCACTGATCCTGGATGTAAAGCGAATATTGCCACTCGTGGGCCACGATGCGGCTGTTGTCGAAAGGCAGCAGATCCTTGGATGCGCCGGTAGCCAGGCCGAGCAGAAACGTGGCATAGCCGTTGTATTGATCCACGGGTTTGTATCCCTTGATGTTGTCGGAAGTCGGCCCGTCTGCGAACGAGAACTCGCCTACCGGCGCGGATGCCTCGAAGTGATTCCAGCTCAGCCGGCTTACCTGCGCTCCGAAGCGGACGTTGTGCCGGCCCTTGATCCAGGTGGCGTTGGATGCGAACTGTTCGTTGTTGTCGTTGTAATAAATCGGTCCGCCGTTGCTGCCCGAGTTTCCCCAGTTGCTTTGTCCGGTGATGGCGAACTCCGGCCATCCGCTGTAGAGGTTGCCCTCGCCGTTGGTGCCCGGAATTCCGAAGACATCCGTGCCCCAGTCTTTGCCCAGGTTGTACGGCTCTGCGCTGGTCGGCTCCCGGGTAAAACCGAAGTAGCCATCGAGCACCAGCGTGGGTGTCAGCACGTAACTATAACTCGTGGTCGAGTTAATCACATTTCCGAACATGTGCGCGGCGCGTCCGCCCACGGAGGAAACCGGCAAGCCGTTGGTGCCGTAAGCCGGCGGGTTATAGGTATTGCTATCGAGAATGCCGATGCGCGGGCTGACCCGCAGCTTGCTGGCAGGCTGCCAATCGACCTTGGCGTCGATGGTGTGACGGTCGTTGCTGAAATCGCCGCCCGCGAGGAAGTTATTGCTGATGCCGGTTTCGTTGGGCAGCGGAATATAGCTCTGAATCTTCTGTGCAACGGGGCTGATCAGCGACGCGGGAATCTGGTTACCCGGAAACGGCTCGCGGCCGCTGCCGTCCGGGTTGCCGGTGAATGGATTGTAAAGCTGCGGACCGCCGGTCATGTCTCCGGAGCGCAGGGCGGCGGTGGGGACGGTCAAGGTACGGCTGGCGAACTGGCGCGTCAGTCTGCCTTCATAGCTGGCGAAATAGAAGAGTTTGTTCCGCACGATCGGGCCGCCGATGGTAGCGCCGAAATCGTTGATGATGTTTTTGTCGGACAGCCCCGGAGTCGCGGCGAAACCGGTCGAAACAATATGCCCGGCCGGATTGGTGACACCGTAGTATTGCTGCGCCCGCGCCGTGAAGTGGTTGTTGATGTTGTACTCGTAGGCGCTGCCATGCAGGGAATTGGTGCCGCTCTTCATGATTACGTTGACCGCGGCTCCGCCCGCGATCCCCTGACTCACATCTATCGCGTTGGTTACCGCGGAGACCTGCTGGATGGCGTCCAGCGACGGAGTGTACGCGGTGTCCATCGCCATCCAGACGTTGGTGGCGGGCGCGCCGTCGATGCGGACATTGTTATTCTGCTGGGTCGCGCCGTTGGAGCTGAAAGTCGCGGCACGCGACGGATTCGCGGCATAGGATCCCCCCACCGAAATGGGCGTAATGCCGGGGACCATGGAAAGCAGGCTCTCGTAATTCCGGTCTACCGACGTCGGAACGTTTTGCAGCTCGACGTCCGAGATGGCATGGCTGACCTGCGCGTCTTCCGTCTGCAGTGCGGCGGCTTCTCCGGAAACTGTGACTGCCTGGTTCTGCGACCCGAGCTGCAGCCGGGCGTCTACGCGGGAAGCCTTGTCCACCGAGACCGATACGCTCGTCGCGCGAAATAGTTTGAAGCCTTTCGCCTGTACGGAAACCTCGTACGCTCCCGCCGGCAGGGCGGGAAAGCTGTAGCTTCCCTGGGCATTGGTGATCACCGCTCTGCTCTGGCCCGTGTCCAGATTTCTGGCTTGGACTATCGCGCCGGGAACCGACGCGCCGCTGGCGTCCGTTACCGCGCCCACCAGAGAGCCTACGACGATCTGGGCGGAGGCCGCGGAGACCATCAGCAAAACTACACAAATCCACCGTGAACGACCGGGTACACGTTGCATAATTATCACCCATGTTGCATTTCGAGGGAGCCGGAACCCCGTACGTCGGTTATTCCCTCGAAATTACCGCTAACGTTACGCTGCGAGTATTATGGCTCCGCTGAGCCGGGCTGCCACTACGGCAAGAATCGTATAAGGGACGGAAGCGCGGACGGCTCAGCGTATCGGCCCCGCCCGCATCGCCCGCGTTCGGTTCAAGGAATTACATTTGCGAAGCCGCTATCATGGAATCCAGGGATGCCGCCCACTTCCACCCAGCCCCATCCGCAGATCAACCCGTGGATCATCGCGATCGCGGTGATGTTCGCCACCTTCATGGAAGTGCTCGACACCACCGTGGTCAATGTCTCCCTCCCGCACATCGCGGGAAGCCTTTCCGCCAGCGTGGACGAGGCGGCCTGGGCGTTGACCTCGTACCTTGTGGCGAACGCCATTATTCTTCCCATCACCGGCTGGCTGGCGAACCATTTCGGCCGCAAACGCACCCTGACCACCGCGGTCATGGGCTTCACCGCAGCTTCGTTTCTGTGCGGGCTGGCGCCGACCCTTTCGACGCTCATTCTCTTCCGCGTCATTCAGGGCGCGACCGGCGGCGCGCTGCAGCCGCTCTCGCAGGCCGTGATGCTGGAGGCGTTTCCGCCGCGCGACCGCGGCAAAGCGATGGCTTTCTGGGGGCTGGGCATCGTGGTCGCGCCCATGCTCGGGCCGGTGATCGGCGGCTGGCTGACGGAAAACTACAGTTGGCGCTGGGTCTTCTACATCAACCTGCCGGTGGGACTGGCGTCGGTGATCATGACGCGCCTCTTCATTTTCGATCCTCCCTACATCCGGCGCTCGGGGCGCGGCGTGGACTACTGGGGAATCGGCATGCTGGCCGTCGGGGTCGGTGCGCTCCAGGTGCTGCTGGACAAGGGCCAGGAAGAGGACTGGTTCTCTTCGCACTGGATGACGGCTCTGGCGGTAGTCGCTGTTGGCGCACTGGTGCTGTTCGTGGTCCACGAGCTGTGGACGCGCGATCCGGTAGTGCATCTGCGCGTCTTCAAAAACCGCACCTACAGCGCCGGCGTCTTCCTGATGACGGTGCTCGGGTTCGTGCTGTACGGCAGTATGCTGCTGGTGCCGATTTTCCTGCAGACACTCCTGGGCTACCCGGCGCTGGAGGCGGGCATCGCCATGGCGCCGCGCGGATTGGGTTCGTTCCTCATGATGCCGGTGGTGGGCACCGTGCTCGGCCGCTTCGACCCGCGCAAGGTGCTGGCCGTGGGATTGGTGGGCGCCTCGTGGACTCTGTACGCGCTCAGCCGGCTCAATTTGCAGGCGGGCTATTGGGACATTTTCTGGCCGCAATTCATCCAGGGAGCTTCGCTGGCGCTCCTGTTTGTGCCCTTGACCACCGCCACCATGGATCCCATTCCGAAAGAGGAGATGGGCAACGCTACCAGCATGTTCAACCTGATGCGCAACCTGGGCGGCAGCATGGGAATCGCCAGCGCGACGACATTTCTCTTCCGTCGCCAGCAGCTTCATACCAGCCTGCTGGGGGCAAACGTGAATCCTCTGAGCGGCCAGGCGTATCTGTTGTCGAGGAGCCTGCAGGGCGCGATGGTGGCTCACGGCGCCGACCCGGTGACCGCGGCGCGGCAGTCCTACGGGGCGATTTGGGGAATGGTCCTGCGGCAGGCCGCCATGCTCTCCTTCGTGGACACCTTTCTGGCGCTGGCGGTGGTCTTTCTTCTGGTGCTGCCGCTCTTGTTCGCGATGAAAAAACCGCGCCACCACGTAAAAGGCGCTGCCATGCACTGACGACTCCGGTACCGCCGGCGATCGTGTCGCCGGTGCCGTGGATCGGAGAAGAGCGCTGTGACTAAAGTCATAGGCAAGCCTTGAGCGCCCCGCTACCCTTGAGTTGAGGTCCGGAACCAATGGGCGCAACCCAAACCACAACCGCCGCGGCGGCACCGCTCAAAACGCGCAAAAAACTGGTGAAGCGCGCGCCGGCAGATCGTTCGCAGCGGTTGCGGCACGCCCTCCAAGCCGCCTTCCTGGCGCTCAACGTCTGGATCGGCGTGGAATTCTATCTCTTCGTGCGCTTTTACGAAACCGGCGGGCGGAGCATCTTCGCAGCGCGCCCCGCCGGTGTGGAAGGCTGGCTGCCTATCGCCTCCCTGATGAATCTGAAAGTCCTGCTCGCGACCGGGCGCGTCCCCGCGCTGCATGCCGCGGGCATGTTTCTGCTCCTCGCGTTTGGGGCGATGTCGTGGCTCTTCCGCAAGAGCTTCTGCGGATGGCTATGCCCGGTGGGCGCCGTCTCCGAATACCTCTGGCGCCTGGGCCGCGCCGTTTTCGGCCGCAATTTCCGCCTGCCGCATGCGCTGGATGTCGCATTCCGCAGCCTCAAATACATCCTGCTGGGACTCTTTCTGTACGCCGTGGTCTCGATGCCGGTGGACTCCATCCGCGCCTTTCTGGAAGGCCCTTACGGCCTGGTGGATGACGTCAAAATGCTGAATTTTTTCCGCTTCCTGGGGCTGACCGGCGCCATCGTCATGGCGGTTCTGATCGCCGCGTCGCTGTTCGTGCAGAATTTCTGGTGCCGCTACCTGTGCCCTTACGGCGCGCTGATGGGGGCCGTTTCGCTCGCCAGCCCGCTGCGCATTCGCCGCGACTCGAACCTGTGCATCGATTGCGGCAAGTGCGCCGGCGCCTGTCCCTCGGCGCTGCCGGTGGACCGCCTGGTCACGATCCGCTCCGCCGAATGCACCGGCTGTCTGCAATGCGTCGCGTCCTGCCCTGCCGCGGGCGCGCTTTTCCTTTCGACGCCGGTGCGCCACAGGCGCGTTCCGGCGTGGGCGGTGGCCGCGGGCGTTGCCGCGCTCTTTCTGGGCGTCTGCGGTTACGCACGCTGGACCGGCCACTGGAACACCGATCTCCCCAGCCGCACGTATTTCGAACTCGTCCCGCACGCCAACGAATTCCAGCACCCGTAGGCTGGTAGCGCCGGCGGGTAACGGCACCGCTCCCTTTGGTCGCGGCTCCGAAACAATATTCTGCGTCTTTCGGAGCCGCTACTCGTGATGATGAATCGGGATCGCGCAGCCGGTTTCCGAAATCGCGCAGCTCATGTGCTCGAACTGCACGGTCGTGTGCGAAATATGGAACCGCTCCGCCAGCATCCCATTCAAGGCTCGCAGAATGGCGTCACTGCAGGACGGCGGAACATCGGCGATCAGCACATGACAGCTCAGCGCGTGAGTCTGCGAGCCCAGGCTCCAGATATGCAGGTCGTGGACGTCCAGCACGCCTTCGATGCGGCGCATTTCCGTCGTCACGCAAGGGAGATCGAGGCCGCGCGGAAGGCCTTCCAGCAGAATGTTGAGCGATTCGCGGACGATATCGACCGCCGTCCACACAATCAGGACCGCGATGAGCATCGAAAGGATCGGGTCAATCTGTTGCCATCCGGTGTAGCGGATGGCGAACGCGCCCGCCACGATCGCGATTGAGCCGAGTGCGTCCCCGAGCATGTGGACGAAAGCGCCGCGAATGTTGAGGTCCCCGCGGCTGGCCTGCTTCAGCGCCAGCATGATGCTGCCGTTGAGCGCCAGGCCCAGCGACGCGACCGCCACCATGATCCACGCCTGCACGGCCTCGGGCTGGCGCAGCCGCTGAATGCCTTCATAGAAGATCCACACCGAGAGAGCGATCAGGGTCAGCGCGTTGATGAACGCCGAAAGCACGCCGGCGCGGTGATAGCCGTACGTCTTGACCTGGTCCGCGGGCTTGCTCTGCAGATAAAACCCGAACCACGCCAGGAATAGAGCAAGCGCGTCGGTGAAATTGTGACCGGCGTCGGAAAGCAGAGCCAGAGAGTGAGCCTGGATGCCGGCGGCGATTTCCAGAATCACGAAAAGCGAAGTAGCGGCCAGGGACCAGCGGAGAATCCTGCCGGTAGGTTGGCCATGGGAGTGATCGTGGGAATGCGGGTGCGAGTGAGAGTGCATGGCCCTCCTCCTTCTATTCTAACGGCTGGCGCCGCCAAAGGAGAAGGCAAAGCGGAGCTCGTTGGTAAGATATCCCCGTGGTTGATTTTTTCAGTAAGCTGTTCACGGCGGATTTCATGCCGCACGGCATGTGTTTCTTATGGAATCCGCCGGTGCTCTGGCTCAACGTGATCTCCGACTGCCTGATCGCGCTCGCCTATTATGCCATTCCGTTCCTGCTGTTTTCGTTCACGCGGCGCCGCAAAGACCTCTCTTTCAACTGGATCTTCGTGGCCTTCGGCATGTTCATTCTGGCCTGCGGAACGACTCATCTGCTGGGCGCGGTCACGGTGTGGGTGCCGGTGTACCGCCTGGATGGCGTGATCAAGGCGGTAACGGCGATCGCTTCGATTGCGACGTTTTTCCTCATGATCCCCATCGTGCCGGTGCTGGTGGCGCTGCCCAGCCCGGCCGCGCTGGCGCGCGTGAATGCGGAGCTCGAACAGCGGGTCGCGGCGCGGACGGTTTCCCTGCGGGAGGCCCTGGCGAACCTGAAAACCGAGATGCAGCGCCGGCAGAACGTGGAAGAACAGCTCCTGCAGGCACAGAAAATGGAGGCGGTGGGACGGCTTGCCGGCGGCGTGGCGCACGACTTCAATAACCTGCTGACCGTGATTCAGGGCTACAACGAGATGCTGCGTGAGCAGGTGTCCAGCGACGAACAAGCGGTGGACTACACGAGCGAGGTACAGCGCGCCGCCGACCGCGCGTCGGCGCTGACGAACCAACTCCTGGCATTCAGCCGGCGCCAGATGGTGCTTCCGCGGGTGGTCAATCTGAACGAATCCGTGGCTCAGATCGAGAAGATGCTGCGGCGCATTATCGGAGAAGATATCCGCCTGGAAATCAAGCTCGGCGAAAACCTGGCGCCGGTGAACGTGGACCCTTCGCACATCGACCAGGTGATTATGAACCTGGCGGTCAATTCGCGCGACGCCATGCCGGGCGGAGGCCATTTGACCATCGAAACGGCCAATGTCGAACTCACCGCGGAATACGCGGGCGCCCACCATGGCGTCACCCCCGGCCCATACGTGATGTTGGCTGTGAGCGATTCCGGAAGCGGCATGGATGCGGCGACACGGGCGCGCATCTTCGAGCCGTTCTTTACCACCAAGGAGCAGGGCAAAGGCACGGGGCTGGGGCTTTCCATCGTCTACGGAATTGTCAAGCAGAACCAGGGTGAAATTCTGGTTTACAGCGAACCGGGGAAGGGCACAACGTTCAAAATCTATTTCCCGGCTGTGGAGGCCGTTGTGGAAGCGTCGCGCAGCGTGCCGGAACGGGTGGCCGCGGGCGCCATCACCGGGACGGTGCTGCTGGTGGAAGATGAGGAACAGGTGCGCAACCTCACGCGCACCATGCTCACGCGCCTCGGATACAACGTGATTGGTGCTGGAACCGCGGCCGAGGCTCTCCGCCTGGTGCGCGAGCATCGCGACGGAATCGATCTGCTGCTTACCGATATCGTCATGCCGGAGATGAGCGGCACCACCCTGGCGACTCAGATTCGCAGCGAAGAGCCCGGTATTCGGGTAATGTTCATGTCGGGCTATACCGATTCGGCCGTCGTGCAGCAGGGCATGCTGGCGCCGGAGACGGCTTTTATCCAGAAGCCGTTCGCACTCGGTACGCTGGCGCAAAAGTTGCGCGAAGTCCTGGGAAGGTGATTTGGCGTCAGAAAATGGCGGCGCGCGTCGTTAAGAAAAGACAGGAGTGACTGTGCACCGACTGGGTGGAGTGATGCTGCTGGCGGGGGTCTCTCTGGCCTGGGGCCAGGATCCTTCGGCGAGGCCGGCGTTCGAGGTTGCCGCGATCGAACCGTCCATACCGTTGGCGGGCGGCGAGATGGCGATGAAAAAGCTCCGGGCTGAAACCTCCCTGTTGGATATGATGCCGCCCGGCAGGATTCCGCAGGACAAAGCGCTCGTCACCATCCGCGGATTCCCTCTCTCGAGGATCATCGCAATAGCCTACCGCCTGCCGGCAAGCCAAGTCGTTGGGCCAGCGTGGATGGCCGACGCGCGCTTCAATATCGAGGCCAAGATCCCGGACGGAGCCGGCGCGCAGGCCAACGAAATGCTGCAATCGCTGCTCGAGGATCGCTTCGCCCTGAAGTTCCATCGCGAGACCAGAGAACTGCCCGGATACGCGCTGGCGGTCAGAAAGAGTGGTCCTAAGCTGACGGAATCCTCCGGTTCGCCGGCGGCTCAGACGGCCGATCCCGAAACGGATCTGAAAAAGAAGGCGGACATGATGCAGGGCGGTGGGAAAAAGACGGGAGGGTCCTGGCGTTCGTTTCAGAATGCCTCGATGGACACGATCGCCCGCGCTCTCTCGCAACTTCTGCAAGGTCCGGTGGTAAACTTGACCGGACTCACCGGAAAGTATGACCTCTCCTGGGAGATTCCCCCGCCCGAAATGCCCGGCGAGGACCCCCAATACGCCATCGCGAAAGCGGTTGAGAAATTCGGCCTGAAACTCGAGCGCCGCAAGGTGCCGCTCGAAATCCTGGTGGTGGACAGCATCTCCAGGACCCCCACGCCGAACTAGCTGCCGGAAGTTGGGGCCGTTCTACCGCACTTCAAACCAGTAAGGCATCTCGCGCAGATAGCCGCCCTGCAGCCACGCGCGGTACGGCATCGAGCCGAACACCTGCTTGAGGCGCGATTCCAGCATGCTCGGCTGGGAGCGCTTCACCAGCAGATCGAGGAGACTGCGCGGCGTTGGATAGACGTCAATGGCTACATTTTCGCTTGCCGGGATGCCGGCCTTCTCCTTCAGAGCCGCGACGGCGGCGTCCAGCCCGCCCAGTTGATCCACCAGGCCGCGGCGCTGCGCCTGCGAGCCGAGCCACACGCGCCCCTGCGCCACCGGTTCGATCTGCGCGTAAGGGCGATGGCGGGCCGCCGCGACCTTGGAGACGAAATCGACATAGCTTTCGTCGATGCCCTGGCGCAGAATCTGGTCCTCGGCGGGGGAAAGCGGCGTGTAGTCGGAATCGATATCTGCGTGCGCGCCCTGCTGCACGGCATCCTTGTCGATGCCGAGCTTATTGTACAGTCCGCGCAGCACGGGCTTGCCGAAGACCACCCCGATGGAGCCGGTTTCGGTGGAAGGATACGCAATGATCGGTGCGCCGGTCATCGCCATGTAATAGCCTCCGGAGGCGGCCACGTCGGACATCGAAATCACCAGCGGCTTTTTCTGCTGCAGCAGATTCATCTGGCGCCAGATCTCGTCGGACGCAGTGACTTCGCCGCCGGGCGAATCGATGCGCACGATGACTCCCTTGATCGAGGAGTCGTTGGCCACGCGGTTGAGCACCTTGTCGAAACCGTAAGAGGTCAGGCTGTTCTCCGAGCCGTCGTCATCGGGATCGCCGCGCGTGATATCGCCCTCGGCCACCACCAGCGCCACGTGTTTGTTGCCCGCGCTGCCGGCGGGATCGGGCACCCGGACGTAATCGGCCAGCGCCAGCTTTTGCGGCACTCCGGAATGCAGCGCGCCTTGCAGCTCGCCCCACATCTGGTCTTCGAAGCGAAGCTCGTCCACCAGTCCGGCTTTCAGTGCGCCGGGAGCGGTGAAGGGGCCCTGGTCGATGATGGCGCGGACATCGTCCGGCGTCTTGTGGCGGGCGGCGGCGATGCGGTCCACCAGATTGCCGTAGATATCGCCCACTACCGAACTCATCACCTCGCGGGTCTCCGGGCTCATGTCACTGCGGGTGAACATGTCACCGAAATCCTTGTATTTGCCGGCGTGCTCGACCTCGACAGTGACGCCCACCTTGTCCAGCGTGTTCTTGAAGTACATGACTTCGGCGCGCAGCCCCTTGAGCATGAGCGGTTCCGAAGGTCCCAGGTAGATGCGGTCGGCGCCGCAGGCAACGTAATATTCGTGCGAGCCGGGTTGCCGCAGATAGGCATACACGGGCTTGCCGGATTTGCGGAACTGTACGAGATCGGCGCGGATCTCTTCGATTTTGCCCCAGCCGGCGGAGAGCCCTTCGGGTTCCACCACCACCGCCTTGATGCGCGAATCGGAGGCCGCTTTGCGCAGGCTCATCCACACATCGGCGATCGTGACCTGCGGGCCGGCGGCGGAAGCGAGCAGAGGCGGCAGCTCGATGGGCGGCTTTTCCGGAATGTCGCCGCGCAGTCTGAGCACCAGCACGGCGTTCGAACCCACCGAGGGAGGCTTCTGCCCGAAGCGGAGCAGCGCGAAGAAGAGGACAACGATTCCAATGAGGAACAGGACGATGCCGGTTGCGACCCCAAGTAAGTACTTACCCATCTCTTTCGAAAGTAGCATGCGGAGCCGATGAGAACGGTACGGTGGGATACGGCGTCTGTCGTCGCAACTTATTCCGGAAACCGCGGTTTGATTCTCTTTAGGGAAGTTTCTGCGTGTCCCGGGTCTTCTGCATCGTTCCTGCCCTGCTGCTTGCCGTGTTGCCGGCGCGGCCGGCCGCGCTTGCCGTAGTGAATGCCGCAAGTTATTCCGCGTTGCTGGCGCCGGATGCCGCAGCCACGGCTTTCGGCGCCGACCTCGCCGCCTCGGGAGCGGCCACTACCGTGACAGTCCAGGACGGCGCCGGCACTGTGCGCAGCGCCATCGTACTCTATGCGTATCCGCAGCAGGCGGCGTTCGTGGTGCCCGCGGGGACCGCCGCGGGTCAGGCAACCGTCACCGTTACCAGTGGAGACGGCACGGTTTCCAGCGCCGTGGTCCAAATCTCGCCGGTTGCGCCGGGGCTGTTCGCGGCCAACGCCAACGGCCAGGGCGTCGCCGCCGCTATCGCCGCGGTTGGCACCAGAGCCGTGCCCGTCTTCACCTGCGGCGCGGCGCCGCTGAGCTGCGCAGCGGTCCCGGTGAACGCCAACCAGGCCGTGCTTGAACTCTTCGGAACCGGAATCCGCGGCGACCCTGCCGGCGTCACGTGCACGATCGGCGGCATCTCCGTGCCGGTGCTGTTCGCCGGGGCGCAAGGGCAGTATCCCGGCCTGGACCAGGTCAATGTAGCCCTGCCGGCGAATCCGCCCGCGCAGGAACCGGTGAATATCGTGTTAACCGTCGATGGGCAGGTATCCAATACCGTAACCTTGGATACAAGCGGCGCGGACTTCTACGTATCGCCGAAAGGCAATGATCTCTGGAGCGGCACTCTCGCTTTACCCAACGCCGCCGGCACCGATGGCCCGTTCGCTTCTGTGGCCAAAGCGCAGCTCGCATTGCGCAGCCTGCTGAAGACGGCTCCGGCGCGGCCCTTGACGATGATGATGCGCGGAGGAACTTACTATCTTCCACTCAGTCTCACCAGCCCCGGCACCCTGGCTTTCTCGGCCGGCGACTCGGGAAGCGCTTCCACACCGGTAACCTGGGAGAACTATCCGGGCGAAACTCCCATAGTGAGCGGCGGCGAACCCGTCGGCGCGGGCGGCCTTGGACTCACCTGGACCCAGGCTTCCGGCAACCTGTGGCAGGTGACATTGCCCGCGGCCACACGGCCTTTCGAGTATCTCTTCTACAACGGCCAGCGCCGTCTGCGGGCGAGAGTGCAATCGGCGAACGGCGTGGGTTACTACATGAACGGCCGCACCTGCTATGACACCACGACCAATCAGGCGGTGAATACGTCCCAGTGCGATCTCGGCACGTTTCTGCGGATCGCCGCCGTGGTTCCTCCCACCGGCGCCAACGCCGGGTGCCCAAGCGCCACCGGCACGGCCGCGCAGGGTTCCAAGTGTCTGGACCGCTTCACATATAACCCCTCCGATCCGATTGCCAACTGGGTCAACCTGAATGCTTCTACCAGCCCGTGCGGCGGGTCGCCCAATCCTTACCCGACGGGCGATATCGAACTCGACCTGTTCGAGTCCTGGACCATGGAAGTCATGCGGATAAGTTGTGTCGATACCACGAACCACATCATTTACTTCACCGGTAAGACGCAGGGCGGCGCTTCCAACGGTCCGGCAGATACGTTTAATTCCTTCGGGCCAGTCGCCGGCCACCGCTACATGGTCGAAAATGCCCGCGACGCATTCGATGCCGCGCGCGCCGCCGGGCAGACCGGGATCTGGTTCCTGGACCGCTCCACCACCCCCTGGACGCTCAACTATCTGGCCAATTCCGGCGAGAATCCGAACAGCGACTCCGTGGTGATCGCACAGGCCGGAGCAGCCGCTTCCACCGGGGGATCTCTTCTCGCGGCAGCCAATCTCAGCTATGTGACATTTCGCGGCTTGACGTGGGAAGTGGATAACTTCGTGCCGCCGCCGGCGGGATTCGCGAGCGATACCAACGCGGAGACCACTCTACCGGAAGCGATTGACTGCGATAGCTGCCAGCAGGTCACTTTTGACGGCGTCACCGTGCGGCACACCTCCGCATCGGGGATTCTGATTGCCTCCGCCTCCGGTGTCTCGGGCCCGCCGGCATCCGGCGATGTCATCGAGAACTCCGCGTTTTACGATCTCGGCGACAGCGGCATCCGCATCGGGCATGCTCCTGCCGCCAACGACAATCCGGCTGTGGTCGTCCAGAACATCATGGTGCAAAACAATCTCGTGCAGGGTTACTCGCGCGTCTTCGCCGATGGCGAGGGCATCGCTCAGGGCAATGGTCACGACATCACTTACCTGCACAACGATGTGACCGACGGCTATCATGCCGGCCTGTCCGTCTGCAGCGTCGCATGCGCGCCCTATGCGGCAAACGGCTATAACATCGTGAGCCAGTACAACCACATCTGGAATGTCATCCAGGGGATTACCTCCGATGGCGGCACGCTCTATTACAACACCGGCGGCACACAAGGCGCCGGGACGGGAAACAAGATACTGAATAACCTGATTCACGACACAACCGACTCTTCGATTATCGATATCATCGGAGGCGTGAAAGTGGCCGGTTCCGCTTACGGCGGCGAAGGCATCTACCTGGATAACCTATCGGCGGGCGTGGACGTGGAAAATAACGTGGTTTACCGCGTGGCCGCGGACGCCGCCCTCATGAGCACGGGCCCGGGAGCGGGACAGCCCGCCAATACGTTCAACAACAACATCTTCGCATTCGGCCGCACGGCCATGTACAAAGAGAACCTGCCATGGGCCGAGACCGGCTGCGACAGCCCTTCTCTGCGGGTGAACTTCACCAATAACATCGTCTATTTCGATAAAGACGATTCCTCTTCGTTTTACCCGATTCAGGGCTGCGCCTGGTCCTGCGGCTTGAACTACAACCTGTTCCAGAACTTTCAGGGCAACTTATACTGGCGAACCGACGGTAAGTTCGCAAGTTACAATAAGGGTTTTCATGTCTTGGGGAAGGCGCCTTCCGATCCGACAACCTGCAGCGGCGGAGCAACTCCCGCATCCTGGACTTTTCTGACGTTTTCGCAGTGGCAGGGCGGCGCTCCGCCGGGCGGCGTACCCCCGGCCATGCACGAAGACGCTACCGGCGCCGTTACTGTGAACCCCGGATTCGGCAATTCCGGTCAACCCGTGGATTACTTACTCACCGCCAACCCCATCGCCGGTTTCGATTTCACCAGGACCAACGACACGGTTCTGCACGCCGGCCGCAGTAACCCGGTGATTCCGGTTCCCACCGTGCCTGCGACGTTTCCCACTTACCACTTCACGGATTTCTGACGCGCCGGCCGGCCTTATACGCTCGTCCCCTGCCGCAGCGCGCGCAGGTCGATTCCGAGCGCCTGGCATTTCTTGTACAGGTGGCTGCGCTCCAGGCCCAGAGCTTTGGCGGTATCGGTCATCCGCTGGTTGTGGCGCTTCAACTCGTCCAGGATCTGGTCGCGCTCGAAGGCATCGACGCGCTGCGCGAGCGGACCTTCGAACTTCGGCGTTGTCGCCGCCTGCGGCGCGGCGGCCGCGCCGGCGGATTGCGGAAGAGCGATCCGCACGTCCGGCGCATCCACGGGACCATCGGCCAGGAGCAGCAGGCGTTCCACGAGATTGCGGAGTTCGCGCACGTTCCCCGGCCAGGAGTAGCGCTGCAGTTCTTCGATCGCGGCCGGCGTGAACGGCTTGGGCTTCCACCCGTTCTGCCCGGCCACCTGCGCCGCGAAGTGCGCCACCAGCGCCGGGATATCGCCCGCGCGCTCGCGCAGCGGCGGAAGAAGCAGGGGAAAGACGTAAATGCGATGGTAGAGATCCTGCCGGAACGTGCCCTTGCGGACAAGGTCTTCGAGGTTGCGGTGCGTCGCGACAATGACCCGCACGTCCACCGGAATAGGGCGGTCGCCGCCGACGCGCTCGATCTGGCGCTCTTCCAGAACGCGCAGCAGCTTGGCCTGCATCACCAGCGGCATGTCGCCGATTTCGTCGAGGAACAGCGTGCCGTGGTTGGCCTGCTCGAATTTGCCAATGTGCCGCGAGGCTGCTCCCGTGAACGCACCCTTCTCGTGGCCGAACAGCTCGCTTTCGATCAGCTCGCCCGGAACTGCCGCGCAGTTCAGTGTGACGAAGGGTTGATCGCGCCGCGGGCTGCGGTCATGAAAGGAGCGGGCGATCAGTTCCTTGCCGGTGCCGGTCTCGCCCAGAATGCAGACGCGCGCCTCGCTGGGCGCGACGCGGTCCACCTGCGCCATCACACGGCGCATGGCCTCCCCGGAATGCACAATTTCCTGTTTGCCTACACGCAGCCGAAGTTCCCGGTTCTCCTGCTCCAGCCGCTGCAGCTTCAGTACGTTCTCGACCGTAAGGAGAAGCTTGTCCGTGGACAGCGGCTTCTCGAGAAAATCGATCGCTCCGAGCCGCGTGGCGCGCACCGCCATGGAAATGTTGGCCTGGCCCGAAATCATCACTACCGGAATCGCTATATCCAGCCCGCGGATTTCTTCCAGGAGCGAAAGACCGTCCTTCCCAGGCATGACGACATCGGAGAGCATCATGTCGAAATGGTTGGCTTTGACCAGTTCGAGCGCGCGCGCCGCATTATCGCACACCGTGGCTTCATGACCTGCCAGCCGGAAGGCACGCGCCAGCGATGCCAGCGTGTTGGCGTCATCATCGACGATGAGCAGATGTGCCAAATTCGAGGTTACCGTAAAATCGGACGCGCGCATCGATTCCTTTGCCCCCGGAATTCTTGTCTATCGTGGCTCGCAGGCCGGCGGACACCGTTCCATAGGCCGCGGGACAGGCAATTTCCTCTTGATTTCCCCTTTTGTTCGCCCCATAATAATGGGGGATTATTATGGCACTCACCAAGCGGCAAAAGCAGGTGCTCGATTTCATCGCGAACTTCGTCGACGAGCAGGGCTATTGCCCAAGCTACGAAGAGATCGCGCGCGGCCTGAAACTCGCATCGCTCGCGACCGTTCACAAACATATCTCGGTCCTCGAGACGAAGAACTATCTCAAGCGTGGGTTCAATCAGAGCCGCTCGCTGGAACTGGCGCCCAAGTATCTGCAGGAGCAGCGCCGGTCGCGGCCCACTTCTCTCGAAGTTCCGCTGCTGGGGCGCATCGCCGCCGGCTCGCCGGTGGAAGCCATCGAGCAGCGGGAAGTTCTCAGCTTCGCCGATTTCGCCGGCAATGCCGATACGTTTGCCCTCGAAGTGCGCGGCAATTCGATGATCGAAGATCACATCTGCGATGGCGACATGATCCTGCTCGAACGCGTCTCCGAAGCGCAGGATGGCGATATCGTCGTAGCTCTCGTCTCGGGCAGTGAAGCCACTCTCAAACGCTTTTACCGCGAACCCGACGGCATGATTCGCCTGCAACCCGCCAACTCGACACTCCAGCCGATTCTGGTTCCCGCTGTGGACGTGCAGATTCAGGGCAGACTTCTTGCAGTGATGCGTAAGTATAAGTAGGAAAACTTTCCGTGGCGCCTGCGAACTAGCGCAAGCGCAGTTCCTGCTCCGCGCGCAGCCAGTCCTCTTCGGGACAACCCCCCTGACATCCGCGGGCTTCCCAATATGAGTAGGCCAGACGCGCGATTGCGTCATACGTGGGATCAACGGGAGCCAGCGCGGCTCCGGCGGCCGCCGCGATACCGGCACCCATGGACGCGGCCGGCGCTTCCGGCTGTGTAGTCGCGTGTATCTTGCGAGACGCGCTCGCCTTGCGGCGAACCGGCGTGGCAGCCGCTCCGCCAGACACCGATATTTCCTTCTCAGACGTTTGCTTTCGTGCCATGTTTCTCTCGGTAAGTCCCCGGTTGGTTCTTTGCTCCCCTTTATTTTACTCGAACGGGCTATAACAGACCATTAATTCTTTCTATCGAATTCATTCATGAACGTGTGTTTTCAGACCACAATGTCCCGGTAGTGTATATTGAGGATAGATTGCGAGGCATTGTGATTCTCGCGTTAGCGCTACTGCTCCTGGCGCAGCCGGCCGCCGCTGCGGCGAAGGCCGTTGTGGTGGATGTCGATGGCATGATCCACCCCATCACCACCGAGATTGTCGCCGGAGCCATCGCTCAGGCCAGGCAGGAAAGCGCCGACGTGCTCATCGTTCGCCTGAACACTCCCGGCGGCCTGATGGACGCGATGCGCGAAACCATCGAAGAACTGTTGGCTTCTCCCATTCCCGTTGTAACTTATGTTGCACCGAGCGGCGGGCGCGCGGCATCCGCGGGATTTTTCATTCTGGAATCCGGCGATATCGCCGCGATGGCGCCCGGTACCAACACCGGCGCCGCCCATCCCGTAGCCATGGGCGGCGAAATGGACGCCACCATGAAGGAGAAGGTGGAAAACGATGCCGCCGCGTACATGCGCAGCATCTGTACGCGCCGCGGCCGCAATGCCGCACTGGCCGAAACCGCCGTGCGCCAGAGTAAGTCCTTCACCGAAACCGAAGCCCTCGACCAGCACCTGATCGATCTCGTCTCTCCGGGCGAGCGCCAACTCCTGAATGCCATCGACGGCCGCACGGTCACTCGCTTCAACGGCACGAAACAGACTCTGCACACCGCCGGCGCTTCCATCGATATCTACCAGCGCTCGCTGCGCCAGAAGTTCATCAGCGCCATCGCCGATCCCAACATCGCGCTGGTGCTGCTGGTCATCGGCGCGCTCGCGATTTATGTCGAATTCACCAGCCCCGGCCTGGTCGCGCCCGGCGTCATCGGCGCCATCCTGGTGCTGCTCGGCCTGGCCGCGCTTTCCGTGCTGCCCATCAACTGGCTGGGAGCGGCGCTGCTGATCCTGGCGTTCACGCTCTTTGCGCTCGAAGCCAAGTTCACGGCGCATGGCGTCCTGGGAATCGGCGGCGCCATCTCGATGGTCTTGGGCGCCGTCATGCTCATCAACAGTCCCAACCCGGAGATGCGCATTCACTGGGGCACCGCCATCGCCCTGGCTCTGCCTTTCTCACTGATCACGCTGTTGTTGCTCTCTCTCGCGGTGCGCGCGCGGCGCAATAAGGTCGAAACCGGCAGTGAAGGCATGATCGGCGAATTGGGCGCCGCCGTGACCGATCTCGCCCCCGCGGGCAAGGTGTTCGTCCACGGCGAATACTGGAACGCCACGTCTGCGCAGCCCGTCGCCGCCGGCGCACCTGTCAAGGTCACCGGCATCGACCGCCTGAACCTGATTGTCGAACCCCACCCTGGTCCCAAAGGAGCCTCCTCATGACCGATATCCCGACCCTCGCTATCGTGATCGTCATCGTCGTACTCTACCTGCTCAGCTCCATCAAGATTCTGCGCGAGTACGAGCGCGGCGTCATCTTCCGCCTCGGGCGCCTGCTCGATCAGCCCAAGGGACCGGGCGTCATCCTGGTCTTCGCGCCGCTCGACCGCATCGTGCGCATCTCGCTCCGCATCGACACCCTGGAAGTTCCCAGCCAGGATGTCATCACGCGCGATAACGTCAGCGTCAAAGTGAACGCCGTGATTTATTTCCGTGTCATCGAGCCGCGCCTTGCCGTGGTCGAGGTCTCCAATTTCCTCTACGCCACTTCGCAATTGGCGCAGACCACGCTGCGCAGCGTGCTCGGCGAAGTGGAACTCGATGAGTTGCTCAGCCAGCGCGAAAAGCTCAATGTGCGCCTGCAGTCCATCCTCGATCAGCACACCTCCACCTGGGGCGTCAAAGTTACCGCCGTCGAAGTCAAACAGGTGGATATCGCCGAGCAGATGATCCGCGCCATCGCCCGCCAGGCCGAAGCCGAACGCGAGCGCCGCGCCAAAATCATCCACGCCGAAGGCGAATACAGCGCCGCCGAAAAACTGGCCATGGCTGCCGAAGTCATTCAGAAGCAGCCGGCCGCCATTCAACTGCGCTACCTCCAGACGCTGCTCGATATCGGCGTCGAGAAGAACACCACCATCGTTTTTCCGCTTCCGATCGATATAATTAGTACTTTGGAACGCGCTTTAAGTCGCGTGGGGAAAGGTGACGGGCGCGCGGAGAATTCGTGACGCATGCGAAACAATGAAACCGGCGAATTCGAGCTCGTAGTCGGCAACCGCCAACTGCTGAGCGGCTTCTTTATCGTGGTGCTGCTGTTCGCGGTGGGTGTCGCGCTGGGCTACATCCTGGGCCAGAATTCGGAAAAGGCCATGAAAGCGGGCGACACCGCGTCCACCATTCCGCAAAGTGCGCAGAGCCGCCCGCAGCCGGCTTCTCCCATCGAGCCCACGTCCGCGCAGCCGCCCGCGCAAGCGCCCGCGCAGGCCGATTCCGCGGCTCCCGGCGCCGCCGATTCGCCCGCTCCCACTACGGTGCCGGCGCGCGACACGGCTTCCGCCGCGACTCCGCCCGTACAGGTTCCCGCGGCTGCTCCGCCCGCCGCGCCTCCGGCTGCCAACTCCCAGGCCGATGTGGAACCGCCTCCCGGCACGTATTGGCAGGTCATGGCCCTGGCGCGCACCGACGCCGACGTCATGGTTCGAACCCTGAAGGATAAAGGTTTTCCCGCGGTCACCAGCCCCGGCACCAAGGGCCTTACCCGTGTTCTGGTGGGCCCGTATGCCGATCGCCAGGCCCTCAGCCGAGCGAAAAGCGATCTCGAAGCCGCCGGCATGTCCACACCGTATCGCGTGGAAGTGGGCGATGCGGGCCGAAAATAGCGTGAGCGAATCGCTCGTCCAGATATCCAGCCCCAGGCCGCGGCTGCCCGAATGGGCTCGCCGCGGGCGAACGCATTTCGAATCGCTCAACCGTCTGAAAACGGACCTGCGCGCGCTGCACCTGCACACCGTGTGCGAATCGGCGCGCTGCCCCAACATTCACGAATGCTTCCATCGCGGCGCCGCTACGTTCATGATTCTCGGCAACTGGTGCACGCGCGGCTGCGGTTTCTGCTCCGTCCCCAAAGCCAACCCGTCGAAGCAGGATATGCGTCTGGATCCCGCCGAGCCGGCGAACGTCGCCGCCATGGCCGCGCGCATGCAACTGCGTTACGTGGTCATCACCAGCGTCAACCGCGACGATCTGGCCGACGGCGGCTCCCATCACTTCGCCGAAACCGTGCGCGCAGTGCGCGCGCTCCTGCCCGACGCCCGCGTGGAGGTCCTCACCCCCGATTTTTGCGGCGATCTGGATGCCGTCGCCCGCGTGCTCGACGCCCGCCCGCACGTCTTCAATCACAATATGGAAACCGTGCCGCGCCTCTACCGCCGTGTGCGCCCGCAGGCCGATTACCGCCAGTCCCTCGATGTCCTCGGCTTCGCCCGCCGCCACGCACCCGAAATTCTGACCAAGAGCGGATTTATGGTGGGGCTGGGCGAAACCCAAGCGGAAGTGCACGCGCTTTTGAGTGATCTGCGCCAGGCGGGAACCCAGGTCGCCACCATCGGCCAATACCTGCAGCCGACGCGGCGCAACCTGCCGGTGGCGCAATTCATCCCGCCGCAACAGTTCGAGGATTACCGCGAGTATGGTCTCTCGCTCGGTTTCCAGTACGTGTTTTCGGGCCCGCTGGTCCGTAGTTCCTATATGGCTGATGCCGTCAGCGAAGAAGCACGACGGGCCCTGTGCTGAACTGGGCCCTGTCGCTGCTCTCCGCGGCGCTCCTCATCTTCGCCTTTCCCAAGTGGAACATCTGGTGGTTCGCGCCGGCCGCGCTCACCCCCATGCTGATCGCCATGGCGCGCGAAGCCCGGCCCTTCCGCCGCTTTCTGATGGGTTGGACCGCCGGCATCGTCTACTGGTTCGGCGTCTGCTACTGGATCCAGATCGTGCTCGCGCTGCACGCCGATATGAGCGATGCCGAAGCCTGGGCACTGTTCGCACTCTTCTGCCTCGCCAAGGGACTTCACATCGCCGTCTTCGCGCTCCTTTCCGGAATGCTCATGCGCCGCTGGTGGGCGGTCCCTTGCGTGGCGGCGTTGTGGGTGGCGATCGAAGTGACCAACGGACCCCTCGGCTTCGCCTGGCTGACGCTGGGGAATGCCGGAATCGGCATGAGTCTGCCCATGCGGCTGGCGCCCATTACCGGCGTCTACGGCCTCTCGTTCCTGTTCGCGCTCATGTCCGCCGCGCTCGCCATCGCCATTTTGCGCCATCCCACTCGCCAACTGGCGTGGCTCCTGCCGGTGCTCCTGCTGGGCCTGCTGCCTCCGCTGCCACCGGTGCAGCGGGGCACGGATACCGCTGTACTCCTTCAGCCCAACATCTCCGAAACCGAGGAGTGGACCGCCACCTCCGTCGACGAAATGCAGCGCAACCTCGTCGATCTCTCGCTCGGCGGAGTCTTCAGCGCCGGAGGCCGGCCGCCTTCCATCGTGGTCTGGCCGGAAGTCCCCGCGCCCCTCTATTATTATGATGACCCGCGCTTCCGCTCCTACCTCGATACCCTGGCGCGCGAAATCCACGCTTACCTTCTGGTGGGCATCGTGGCTCACGCTCCCGATGGAGCCCCGCTCAATTCCGCCGTGCTGGTCTCGCCTTCCGGCATCGCCATCAGCCGCTACGACAAGGTAAACCTGGTGCCCTTCGGCGAATTCGTGCCCTGGCCCTTCGATTCCATCGCCAACAAGGTCTCTACCGAAGTCGGCGATTTCGAGCCCGGCAAGCGCGTAGTCGTTTCGCCCGTCGACAGTCACAAAATCGGCACCTTCATCTGTTACGAGTCCGTCTTCCCGAATTTCGTGCGCCAGTTTGTGAACGATGGCGCCCAGGTGCTCTTCAATATCTCCAACGACGGCTGGTTCGGCAAAAGCGCGGCCCGCGAGCAGCACCTGGAAATCGTGCGCATGCGCGCCGCCGAAAACCGGCGCTGGATTCTGCGCTCCACCAACGACGGCATCACCGCCACTATCGATGCCGCGGGCCGCCTGCGAGGCACTCTCCCCCTCTACGTCCAGAGCACGTCCTACACCGGCTTCCAGTACATTTCCTCGAAGACCGTTTATACTCGTTTCGGGGACTGGTTTCCTTTTCTGTGCGCCACGTTCGCGCTCATGGGCCTGATCGCGGAAAAAATTCTGTAGCCGGCGTCGATTTTTCTCTGTGCGCGCGTCGCTACCATGAAGGAGAACGTTATGGCATCCACCTCGACCTCAATTGCGACCCTGACCGCTGCCGAACTGGAACAGGCGCGCGCCTGCCTCTGCCAGGCGGAAACCGGGCTCATCGGCGCCACCAAAGGCCTCTCCGAAACACAATGGACGTTCAAGCCCGGCGCCGATCGCTGGTCCATCGCCGAAATCGTCGAGCACCTGGCGAAAGTCAACGAACTGATTCTCGGACCCATACGCGAAAGGTTGGCCCAGGCGCCGCCTCCGCCCGCCGATGCCTCCCGCCTGGACCAACTGATCATCAGTCAGTTTCCGGTGCGCCTGAACCGCTTCTCGGGCCCCGAGATGCTGCATCCGTCCGGATCCTCCACGCCTGCCGAGTCGCTCGCGCGCTTCCAGGAAGGCAGCCGGGCGCTGGCCGAGCATGTCGGGACTACACCCGGCCTGCGCCAGCACGCCATCCCCTCCATGCCGCTAAAGGCCATCACAGGGGGCGCCTACGAACTGATGGACGGCTACCAATGGGTGCTGGGCGCCGCTGCACACACCGAGCGCCACATCCGCCAGATCCTGGAAGTCAAAGCCGATCCGAATTTTCCGGCTTAACGGACGGCACGCCCGGCTCCTCAAAACCCCGCGTACCAGTCGTATCCTTCTTCCGCCCAAAAATCGCGCGGCCGCGTGGTCTGGTAGCGGATTGTCCCGATGCGCTTGATGTTCTTGATCCCGTACTTCACCGAAATGGCCAGCCGCAAGGGCGCGCCGTGCTCCGGCGTCAGCGGCCCGCCGTTCATTTCGTAGGCCAACAGCGTCTGCGGATGCATGGCGCTCGGCATGTCCAGCCCTACGTAGTATCCTTCGTCGGCGGTTGCCATCCCGATATATGCATCGTCGTCGAAATCGCCTTCGCCGAACTTCGCCACGAAGTCGCGGAAGCGCACGCCGCCCCAACGAATGATGCGGCGCCAGCCTTCGATGCACTTCAGTTCGGTAATGATTTCGCTCTTCGGCAGCGCCCGAATCTGCTCCATGGTGACCGTGAGATCGTCGCCGGAATTCAGAAAGCCGGAGACCTTGAGGCTCCAGTTCTCGGGCGGAGGGCCTTCCATCCCCTCGGTGCCGTTGGGTCTTCCAGGTTGTACGTCTCGCAAGCCGTAAGTCCGTGCCAGCCGCCGGTCGTCGAAGTAATCGCGCGAAAGCTGCTCATCCACGCGCAGCCCGATCCGCAAGGGCCAGGGCTCTTCATCGTCGTCGCGCCGCGTGCGCAGCCACTCCCACGCGCCGGTGCCCAGAAGCGCCGCAGCAGCGCCCGTGAACAGGCTGCGCCGCGTCAACCGCCGCATCTCGCTCCGCATCTCGCTGTCGTTCATGCCTGCACCTCCTCTTCCACCGGCGCCGGCGGCTCCTCGACCGTCACGAGTTCGTAACCCGAAATCATCGAGCGCAGGTTATTCCATCCGGCGCGAGTCACCTGTGCAATGTGCACCGTGAAGAACGCCACGTAGCCGAGAGTCAGAAGAAAGTGCTCCAGGCGCGCCATTTCGTAGCCGCCCAGAAGCGCCGTGAGCCACCCCACGCTGACCGAACGCCAGATCGCGAGGCCCGTGATCAGGCTGCCCGCCCCCATGAGAACGATGGCGGTGTACGCGATCTGCTGCGCGCCGTTGAATTTGCGCGGTGGAGGCGCGGTCTTGCTCAGGTGCAGATCGTGGAGCGTCACCTGAATCGCTTCGCGGAAGGACTGCCGGTTGGGAACCAGGTAGCGCCATTCACCGGAGATGATCGTATACAGCACGTAAGCCGCGCCATTGAGCGCGAACAGCCACATGATGCAGAAGTGCCAGGCCATCGCCTCCGCCAGGCGGAACTTCAGGTTGAAAGCCGAGTAAAACCAGTCGGGGAAGAAATGAAACAGCGTGAAGCTGCCGATGCCGATGCGGTAAACGCCATTCGCCCAGTAGATCATCAATCCGCTCCAGATCATCGGGGCGAGGAGAGGAAAATTGATCCAGTGGAACCAGCGGACGGCCCTCGGATGTTTGGCTTGAATGCGTTCCATATCTGTCTCGATACCTTGGATTCGCGCCGGGGTGCCCGGCGGTTACGGTGAATGGTGCCCGTACGTACTTACCGAACATGGGAGGCTGCGAAAATGCCGGCGGAAAACGCGTGATGGCATCCCACTTGCCCGATCAAAGGCATGCCTCCCTCCGGTGAGGTCACGCGCGACCTCGACTCGCACCAGGAGCCGTCCAATGGGCGCCCGACCGCGGCTCTGCCGGCGCCTCAGGAAGCCACTAAAGCGCTGCCGCCCCCGGATGTCAAGCGAGAAAAATGGGAGAAACGGAAACACTGGCTCAAATGGGCAGTTCCGCTGTTCCTTCTCGCTTTGGTCGCCTTCGGCGCCTTCTGGCTGCACGGGCTGCACCGCGAATCCACCGATGATGCCCAGGTGGATGGCCACCTGGCGGCCGTCTCGCCCCGCATCTCCGGCGCCGTGCTTGAGGTTCTGGTGGACGACAACTGGCACGTGCGGGCGGGGCAGGTTCTGGTGCGCATCGATCCGCGCGATTACCAGGAGCGCGTGGATCAGGCCCAGGCGGCGCTGGCCGCCGCCGAGCAGCAGGCCAATGCTGCGCAGGTCACGGTTCCCGTAACGCGCAACACCACTGCCAGCGGAACCAGCGGCGCCGAAGCCAATCTTTCAGCCGCCATCGCCCAGGCAAACCAGGCCGACGAGGCCGCGCGCGAAGCCGAGACCAGCCGAATTCAGGTTGCCGAAGCCACCCTCGCGCAAGCCCAGGCCAACAATCGCAAAGCACAGGCCGATGAAGCGCGCATGCAGATTCTGGTCAATAAGGATGAGGTTTCGCGCCAGGATTTCGATGCCTACGTCGCTGCCGCGCAGGTGGCCGCGCAGCAGGTCCGCTCCGCGCAAGAGCAGGTCAATGCAGCCCGGCAGCAGGCCGCCAACGCCCGCGATGCCGCCGCCGCGGCGCAGGCCAAAGTCGGGCAGGCCCGCGCCTCCGTGCAGGAATCGCGCGCCAGCCAGCAGCAGGTTGCCGTGCAGCAGGCGCAGGCGCAGAGTGCCGCGGCAAAAATCCAGCAGGCCCGGGCGGATCTCGCCGCCGCCGAACTGCAACTTAGCTATTGCACCATCACCGCGCCCATTTCAGGGGTCGTCACGGAAAAGAACGTCGAGCCGGGCGAGCAGTTGCAGCCGGGCCAGACCATCTTGACGATCGTTCCTCTGGCCGATGTCTGGGTCACCGCCAATTTCAAAGAGACCCAGATGGCGCAAATGCGCCCCGGCGATGAGGCCGAAGTCAAAGTGGATATGTACGGCGACAAAATCTACGGACGCGTCGATTCCATCGCCGGGGCCACCGGCTCGCGCACCAGCATTCTGCCGCCGGAGAACGCCACCGGCAATTTCGTGAAGGTCGTGCAGCGCATTCCCGTCAAGATCGTCTTCGACAAGCTTCCGTCCGGCGTGGTTCTTCGGCCCGGCATGAATGTGGATGCCACCGTCATCACCGACAAGGGCCGGCCCTTCCCCAGCTACGGCCCCACCACTCCCAGCAGCGTCGAACAGCGCAACTCCAACGGCCGGCCGATCGAGTAGCACCGGCCCCATGGGAGCGCCGGCGGTCTTGCCGCCGGCGGCTTCGCGTTACCCCAACTCCCGGTCCAGATTATGCGCCGCGCTGATCAATCCCAGGTGGGTCAGAGCCTGCGGAAAATTGCCGAGCAATTCTCCCTTCAAACTGATTTCCTCGCTGAACAGCCCCAGGTGATTGGCATAAGACAGCAGCTTCTCGAAGAGTAACTGCGCCTCTTCCACATACCCCGCGCGCGCCATCGCCTCCACCAGCCAGAAGGAACATACGCTGAAGAAGCCTTCGCTGCCCGGCAGCCCGTCGCGCGCGGCTTTCCCGATTTCGTAGCGCCGCACCAGGCTGTCCGCCGCCAGTTCCTCACGGATGCGGCTGATGGTGGAAACGATCCGCGGATCCTTCGGTGAAACGAACAGCATCAGCGGCATCATGAGGGTGCTGGCGTCCACCGCATCCCCGCCGAAGTACTGCATGAACGCCCCTGCCTGCTCATTCCAGCCCTGCTCCATAATGGCGCGGTAAATCTTGTTGCGTTCGTTCAGCCACGAGAACACCTCGGTGGGAAACGACCGTTTGCGCGAGAGGCGCAATCCCCGGTCCAGCGCCACCCAGCATTGCAGCTTCGAGTAAGTGAACTGCCTTCGGCCGCCGCGCACCTCCCAGATACTCTGGTCGGGTTGATTCCAGTTTTTCGCCAGCCAGTCGAGCATGCGCTCGATTTGCGACCACATGTCGTACGAAAGCGGAGAACCGTACTTATCGTAGAGATACAAAGCGTCCATCAGCTCGCCGTAAATGTCGAGCTGCAGATGCCCCACCGCCGCGTTGCCGATCCGCACCGGTTTCGAGCCGCGATAGCCAGCCAGGTGATCGAGGGTCTCTTCCGGCGCTTCGTGCCGCCCATCGATCCCGTACAGCACGTTGAGCGGTCCGGTGGATGACTGCGGGTCTTCCTCCTTCGCCCGCTCCTGCATGAAGTGCGCGAAGGCGGCCGCTTCTTCGGTGTAGCCCAGGCGGATCAGCGAATAGACCGTGAATGCCGCGTCGCGCACCCAGGTGTAGCGGTAGTCCCAGTTGCGCACCCCTCCCACCTGCTCCGGCAGGCTGGTGGTGGGCGCGGCCACAATCGCGCCCGTGGGCAGAAAGGTCAGCAGCTTGAGCACCAGCGCGGATCGCATGACCGTCTCGCGCCATCGCCCGTGATACCGGCTCTGTGCCGCCCAGGCGCGCCAGAAGCGCACCGTTTCATTGAGCAGCGCTTCGCCGTCCACCGGCGCATCCAGAAAATCGGGCTGCGCGTGGCCTTCGCGGTGGCGCAGGATGAAAACCGCCTGCTCGCTGCCCTGCAGGGCAAACCGGGCTTGCACCCCGCCTTCGACGAGTTCCATGGTGTGCGTACTTCTGAGAGCGAACTGCTGGCCCGGCGAGGCGAACAGGGCGCTGGTCGCGTCGATTCCCAGCGTGGTCTGGTGCGTCTGTCGCGCATAATCGAAGGCCGGAGTGCAGCGCATCCGGAAGTGCACCGGCCCGCGAACCGCTTTCACGATGCGCACCAGTTGATGGGCGCTCTGGTCCGTCTCTCCGCCCGCCTCGCGCCCGATCGACATGAAGTCCGTCACTTCCGCCATGCCCTCGTCGGCGAAAAACCGCGTGATGAGCACATTGGTGTTCGGCAGGTACATCTGCTTGACTTCGTAGCCGCTCTCCGGCCCCAGCCAGAACGCCCCGCCTTTGGCATCGTCAAGGATCGCCGCGAAGACACTGGGGGAATCGAAGTTGGGCAGGCACATCCAGTCGATGGAGCCGTTCTTTCCCACCAGCGCCACCGTGCGCATGTCGCCGATGATTCCGTAGTGTTCGATGGGCAGGTAGCTCATTGTTCGCTATAGTTCCAAAGCAATCCGCCGTCGGTGACGATGGTGGTTCCGGTGATGTAATCGGCGTCCGTCGAAGCCAGAAACGCCGCCACTCCGGCTACATCCTCCGGCTTTCCCAAACGGTGTAACGGAATGTTATCCAGTAACGGATCGAGCAGCTTCGGATCGCTCAGCAGCTTCTTGTTAATGGGTGTTTCGATGGCTCCCGGCGCGATGTTGTTCACCGTGATGCCGAACTCGGCCAGTTCGATCGCCAGGTTTCGCATCATCATTTTCAAGCCGCCCTTGGCCATGCAATACGCGGTGAAGTGCGGAAAGGGCAGTTCTTCATGCACCGAGCTGACGTTGATCACCTTGCCCGGATGCTTCGCGTCGCGGCAGTGGCGCGTAAACGCCTGCGTCACCCAGAACGGCCCGTCCATGTTGACGTGGATCACCGCCTGGTAATCCTCCGGCGTGACATCGACAAACGAGGCCCGTTTTTCGATGCCGGCGTTGTTGACCAGAACGTCCAGGCCGCCGAAAGCCGCAACGGATTCCGCAACCAGGCGGCGGCCGTCTTCGACTTGCGAAACATCCGCCTGCACCACCTGCGTGCGCCGCCCCAGGCCCGCAATGCGCGCGCGCGTCTCCTCCGCCCCCTGCTGGTTTTTCCGGTAATTGACGATGACGTCAGCGCCCTCTTCCGCGAAGCGCACCGCGATGGCCTGCCCGATGCCCTGATCGCTTCCCGTCACCAGGGCCCGTTTTCCATTCAGCTTCATTCTTTGACGGTACAAAGGAGCACGCGCCGGGCGCAGTACTTCTGAATACGTTTAGGAGCCTTTGATCAACCGGGCCAATCCGAAGGCCGCGGCCGAGGCCAGTCCGCCGATCACCACCGTCTGAATTCCGCCGCGAACCGGCGAGATGCCCGTCATCCGCCCTTTGAAATATCCGAAGATGAAGAGCGCGATCAGCGTCACCACGACGGAAACTTCCAGCGCCTGGCCCAGGTTCGGCATGAGCATATAAGGCGCCAGCGGCACCAGGCCGCCGGCGATGTACGAAGCCGCAATGGTGCCCGCGCTGTTGCGCGCGCGCTTCGGATCGGGCTCTTCGAACCCCAGTTCGAACTTCATCATGAAATCCACCCAATGCTTCTGGTCGGCACTGATGGCCGCCACCACCGGCCGGATGTCTTTCTCGCTCATGCCGTATCCGCGGAAGACGTCGGCCACTTCGTCGCGCTCTTTGTCGGGCAGTTCCATTGTCTCTCGATACTCGCGTTGCCTTTCGGATTCGTAATGGTCGCGGTCCGTACGCGCCGCCAGGTAGCCGCCCAGCCCCATCGCGATCGACCCCGCCGCGATCTCGGCCAATCCGGCGATCACGACGATCCCCGTCTGTGCCACCGTTCCGGAAAGTCCCGCCGCGAGAGCGAACGGGACCGTCAACCCGTCTGACATTCCGATGACGATGTCCCGGACAGTGTCCGAGGCTTCGAAGTGCGACTCGATGTGCGGCGTGGCTGGCATGAGAGTACATCATACCCCGGCAAGCCGTATAATCGGGGCTGGAATGAACGAACCGGCGTGCACCGAATGCAGGGCGATTGCCCAGGAAATTCTCGACGCTTACCGGGAAGCCTGGGACCTCGGCTCGGAGGCCTTCCGCGAAGCCTGGGCCGCCCGGAACCGCCTCATCGGCGGCACCGAACAGGATGTTTTCCGGGCGGAAGAAGCGTTTGCGAAGGTTCAGCCGAGTTCTTCCGCAAGAATCGGCGACGCACTACATAGATTGCTCGTGCACAGAGCGCGAACCGGCCACCGCCTGCGCGGCAGACGCTAGCCTCACCGCACTACACGCCCCAGAGATACTCGTCGCCGATCGGAATGGCCGCTTTGCGGACTTCTTCGCGGCCGCGCTCGATTGCGGCCAGGTCCAGTTCGTACCACTTGTCGCTCTTGACGTGGCGCCGGAGAGCGCGTTCGACACGGTCCTGTTCGAGCATGTCGGTGGCTTCGAGCAGCGCGCCCAACACCACCATGTTGGCGGCCTTGGCCACGCCCACTTCATCGGCGATGCGCGTGAACGGCAGAGCCAGAATGCGCACATCGCCGCGCGCGCAGCCTTCCGGCAGTTCGTCGCCGTTGTAGAGCGCGAGGCCGCCCGGCGTCATGGCCGGCAGGAACTTGCGCAGCGAAGGCTCGTTCAGGGCGATCAGCACGTCCGGTTGCGAGACCATCGGCGAATCGATATCCTCGCTGGAAATGCGTACGTGGCAGTTGGAAGTGCCCGAGCGCATTTCCGGGCCGTACGATGGCAGCCAGGAGACGTGGTATCCCGAATCGAGGCCCGCGTCGGCCAGCACTTCGCCCAGCATCAGCACTCCCTGGCCGCCGAATCCAGCGACTTTGATGTGGCGGTCCAGCACGGGAGGCCGTTCGGCGGCTCCCCCGTCTTCGGAACCGTTTTCCAGCCCAAGAATGCCCGGCAGATCGCTGACGTCAGGCGCTGCCGGAGGCTGCGGGTGCGGAGTTGCCGTCGTGGTGCGGTCGCGATAGTTCCCCACCGCGAACGTGGCGGCCATCTCTTCACGCACGAAGCGCTGCGCTTCGAGCGGATCCATTTTCCAGATAGTCGGGCACGGCGACAGCACTTCCACAAAACTGAAACCCAGGCCGCGCACCTGGTTCTCGACGGCCTTGTGCAGCACTTTGGCCGCCTTCATGATTTGCTTGTTGTCCGACAGAGCGACGCGCTCGATGAAAACCGGCGCTTCCAGCGTGGCCAGCAGTTCGCAGATGTGCAGCGGATAGCCTTCGGTTTCCGCGTGGCGCCCGAAAGGCGAAGTGGTGCTCTTTTTGCCCAGCGGCGTAGTGGGCGCCATCTGGCCGCCGGTCATTCCGTAGATGCCGTTGTTGACGAAGACGATGGTCACGCCTTCCCCGCGATTGGCGGCGTGCACAATCTCGGCCGTTCCGATGGCGCCCAGGTCTCCATCGCCCTGGTAGGCGAGGACGATTGCGCCCGGACGGCTGCGCTTCACCGCGGTCGCCGCCGCCGGCGCGCGGCCGTGCGCCACCTGAATATTGCCGACATCGAAATAGTAGTAGGCGAATACCGAGCAGCCCACCGGGCTGATGAGCACCGTGCGGTCCTGCACGCCGAGCGAATCGATGGCCTGCGCCAGCAGTTTATGCACGATGCCGTGTCCACAGCCGGGGCAGTAATGAGTCTGGTGCTGCAGTTCGCTCTTGCGCTCGAACACCGGGTAAAAGCTCGCCGCCCGTTCATTCTTGACCGTGAAACTAGCCATGGATCAGAACCTCCTCGGGATGCACCGCCGGCGCGAACGTCTGCTCCAGAAACGCCAGCACCTCTTCGGCGGACGGAACATTGCCGCCCATGCGGCTGTAGAATTCCACCGGGCAGCGGCCTTCGAGCGCCAGCCGGACATCGTCGCGCAACTGGCCGTTGCTCATTTCGACGACCGCGAAAGAGCGCGCGCGGCGGCCGAGTTTCCGCACCTGCTCCACCGGGAACGGATACAACGTAATGGGACGCAAGAGGCCGGCTCGAATTCCGCGCTCCCGCGCCTGCTCGACAACGGCTTTTAGGACGCGCCCCAGAATTCCATAGCCCACCAGCACGATTTCGGCATCGTCGGTGCGCCACAATTCGGCGCGCGCTTCCGCCCGCTCCGCTTCGCGATACTTGGCTTCCAGTTTGCGGACATGCTGTTCGAGCCGGTCGGGCTCGAGGAAGATCGAAGTCACCAGGTTCCTGCGAAAGGCCGCTTCGCCCGTGACCGCCCACTCCGGCGGCGGCGGAACGGCGCGCGGCGCGGCGAATCGCACCGGCTCCATCATCTGGCCGATGTACCCGTCCGCCAGCACGACCGCCGGATTGCGGTAGCGGTCCGCGAGGTCGAATGCCAGGGTGGTGAGGTCCGCCATCTCCTGCACCGAATCCGGCGCCACCACCAGGGTGCGGTAATTGCCGTGGCCGCCGCCTTTCACGATCTGGTTGTAGTCGCCCTGTTCGGGCGCGATATTGCCGAGGCCTGGGCCGCCGCGCATAATGTCGGCAACCACGCACGGCAGTTCCGCCCCCGCCAGGTAGCTGAAGCCCTCCTGCATCAGGCTGATGCCCGGGCCGCTGGAAGCCGTCATGGCGCGCACGCCGGCTCCGGCCCCGCCGTACAGCATATTGATAGCGGCGACCTCGCTTTCAGCCTGCAAAAAGACGCCTCCTGCCTGCGGAAGGTACAGCGCGGCCGCTTCGGCGATCTCGCTCGCCGGCGTGATGGGATATCCGTAAAACGCGCGGCAGCCGGCCAGCACCGCCGCTTTTACGATGGCTTCATTGCCCTTGGTTAATTGTGATTTCATGCCGCCCTCACCAGAACTCTGATCGCGCCCGGCTCGGGACAGGCGAAGAAGCAGATGCCGCAGCCCGTGCAGCCCGAGCCTGTGTATTCCGCAGGATGGTAACCGTAGCGGTTCAGCCGTTCGGCCAGTTGCAGTGCGTGCGGCGGACAGGCCGCCACGCAGAGGCCGCACCCCTTGCACTCTTCGGAGTTCAACTCGACCATGCCGCGGTCGGGTTTTCCATTACTCGTCATCCGGCAACCTCCTAGACCACCAGTTCCCGCTTCTCCAGGTGGTGCGTTTTTACCGCAAAGTCATACAGCGTGTCCCGGAACTTCGGATCGGCAATGGCAATCAGCGCTTCCGCCCGCTGGCGGATAGTCTTTCCGCGCAGGTACGCAACCCCGTGTTCGCTTACGACGTAATGCACGTCCGCCCGCCCGGTCACCACTCCGGCGCCCGCATCGAGCACCGGGACAATTCGCGAAACGAACCCATTTTTGGCGGTAGATGGCAATGCAATGATCGGTTTACCGCCGCGCGAACGGGCCGCTCCGCGGATGAAATCGAGTTGGCCTCCGAAGCCGCTGAAGGGCGCGGTGCCGATGGAATCGGCGCAAACCTGACCCGTGAGATCCACCTGGAGCGCTGAATTGATCGCGATCAGGTTATCGTTCTGCGCGATCACGAAGGGATCGTTCACGTATCCGGTACGGTGAAACTCGAACGCCGGGTTGCGGTCCACGAAATCGAAAAGAAGCTGTGATCCCAGCAGGAATCCGGTGACGATCTTTCTGGGATGCAATGACTTACGCGCTCCGTTGACGACGCCGCTCTCGACCAGCGGCACGATGCCGTCGGAGCACATTTCGCTGTGCACGCCCAGGTCTTTATGGCCGCGCAGCCGGCCCAGCACCGCATTGGGAATTCCGCCGATGCCCATCTGCAGGGTGGCGCCGTCGGGGATCAGGGATGCTACGTTGTCGGCGACCCGTTCCTGTACGTTCGTTGGGCTTTCGGCCGCCATTTCGAGCAGCGGCCGGGAAGTCTCCACCACCGCCGAAACGTCGCTCACGTGCAGGAAGCTGTCGCCGCAGACCCGCGGCATGCGGTCATTGGCTTCGACGATCACGTGGCGCGCCAGCGACGCCGCGGTCAGGGTGCAATCGACTCCCGCTCCCATGCTGAGATAGCCGTGTTCGTCCGGGCGGGAGGTTTGGATGAGCGCGACATCGATCGGTAACTCGCCGCTGCGCAGCAACGGTTCGACGTCGCTGAGCGCGATGGGGGTATAGTCGGCCCGCCCCGCCGCTACCGCCGCACGGACGCAACCGCTAAGGAACAAACCGTTTAAGCGAAAACTGGAAGCGTGCTCGGGGAACGTGTAGGCGGCACTGCCGCACGGCACCATGTGGATAATCTCAACATCGTGGACGTCCGGAGCGCGACGCGCGAGGGCTTCGACCAGCGTCTCCGGAGTCGAGCAGCCCAAGTGAATCCAGACCCGGTCTCCCGATTTGACCATCTCTAAGGCGCGATCCGCCGTCGTGAGCCGCATAACCACCACCCTGACGAGGTGCTAATTTCTCCCCCGAAGCCATTATAAATCCAGTCAATCGGGTCTTCAATACTTTTTATAACAGTCGGTACCTCGCGTCCTACGCGCGATTCGTGTGCGCCGGAGAACGCCGGACCGATACAAGGCCCCGATTTATATAGCCAAAGCGAACAGGACCAGGACCGCGCCGAATGCGCGCAGAAACGTGCGGAGGCGGGCGGAAATCGCGGGAAATTCGGGTGGAACGGCGGGGCGTTGAGCTTCGCCGAAACGCTGCACCAGCCTGGCTGATAACCGGACGAGCGCCAGAGGAGCCATTGCGACACCCACCGGGTCGATCAGCATCCACAGGCCGACGTAGAAGAACGGTCCTGAGAACAAGAATATGGCGGCAAGATGGCCCCAAACCATGCCGCCATCCTACCACTTGCCCGCTCCGGGGAGATGTATGCCCCGGCACGCCGGCCGGGTTACACCGCCCAGGGGTTGGCGACGGTGGAGAGATCGCCGAGCGGTTCGCCTAAATACCTCTGGCGCATGAGGCGGCGCACGATTTTGCCGCTCTGCGTCTTGGGCAACTCGGCAACTACGAGCACTTCGCGCGGGCGAAACGTCGGCCCGAGGACTTCGACCACGGTCGCGCACACGGCGGGACCCTCGATCCGCGCGCCGGGCTTAGCGACCGCGTAGCCGACGATGGCTTCCCCCTTGATTTCGTCCGGCACTCCGATGACGGCGGCCTCGGCCACGCCGGGGTGGCGCATCATGGCCTCTTCGACTTCGGCCGGACCCACTTTGCGGCCCGCCACGTTCATGGATTCATCGGCGCGGCCGTGCAGGAACCACTGGCCGTCTTCATCCACACTGGCCCAGTCGCCGTGATACCACCAGCCGGGGAAGCGCGACCAGTAGGTTTCCAGGTACCGTTCGGGATCGTTCCAGATGCCGCGCGTCATGGAGGGCGCAGGCGCAGTGCAGACAAGGTAGCCGGTGCGGCCGCGCACCGGCCGGCCGGTTTCATCCACGACTTCGGTGGCCATGCCCGGCGCCGGGCCGCCGAGCGAGCAGGGCTTCAACGGCTGGATAGGCAGCGGAAACAGGAAACAGCCGATGATCTCGGTGCCGCCCGAGATGTTGATGATGGGACAGCGGCGGCGGCCAATCTGCTCGAAGAACCACAGCCACGCGGCCTCATCCCACGGCTCGCCGGTCGAACCGAGAAGGCGCAGCGATTGCATGGGCGGCAGCGCCCCCGCGCTTTTGCGCACCGCGCGGATGGCGGTGGGAGAGACGCCGAAGGTGGTGATGCCGTGGCGCTCGATCATTTCCCACAGCCGCATCGGCCCGGGATAATCCGGCGCGCCGTCGTACATAAAAATAGTGCCGCCGAAGAGATGGTTCCCCACGATCATCCACGGGCCCATCATCCAGCCGATGTCGGAGAGCCACCAGAAACGGTCCTCGGGCCGATGATCGAAACCGAGCCAGATTTCCTTGCCTGTCTGGGCGAGAACGCCGCCATGGGTGTGGACTGCGCCCTTGGGCTTGCCGGTGGTGCCGGAGGTGTAGAGGATGAGGGCGCGATGTTCAGAATCGAGTGGGAGGGTGGGCGCTTCGGCGGACGAGCCGCCGGGAAGGTTTTCCCAGACCGCCGGCCCGTCGGAATCTTCATCCCGGTAGCGCAGAACGCAGACCCACTCGGGCAGGAATTTCGGCATCTTTTCCCGAAGCGGGAGCGATTTGCCGCGGCGCACGAGGCGATCGGCGGTGAATAACACACGCGCGCCGGAATCGGCCAGGCGGGTTTCGATAGCGCCGGCGCCGAAGCCCGCGAAGATGGGAACCGCGGTCAACCCCGCTTTCCAGCAGCCGTAGAGGATCTCCAGCACCTCGGGAACCATGGGCATGCAGAGCGCTACGCGGTCGCCCGGCTCGAGCCCCAGGCCCGTCAGAGTGTTTGCCATGCGATTCGCCTGGTCGCGCAATTCGCGGAACGTGACGGTGCGGGTGGCGCCGCTTTCGCCTTCCCAGATGCAGGCGATGCGGGCGGGATCGGAGGCCCAGCGATCCAGGCAGTTGTGCGCCAGGTTAATTTTGCCTCCGGTGAACCATTGGGTCCATTCCGGACCGTGGCTGGCATCCATCACCTGCCGGTAGGGTTCGAACCACTCGACGCGCATTTCGCGCAGCATTTCATCCCAGAAGCGCTGCGGATTTTCACGGGAAAAGCGCAGGAAGGCTTCGCGATCGGAAAAGCCGAGGCGCTGCAGGAAGCGCCATGCGTTCGTTTGTTCCGCGTAAGCGCGCGAAGGTTCCCAGATATTATGAGTCATCGGAAGGGCTCCCTTTTCGTGTAACCGGCCCAATTCTGCGCTAGTCTAATCTTAGTTATAAAGTGCTTCAGGGAACCACAGCCGGCTTCAGGGTGACGTGTATCTTCTTGCTCGCCTGCTGCGCAACAGCGGCGGAGGATGTGATCGCGCCCCTCACCGCCTGCAACGTGCTGCACGATCTGGCGGCGCGGGAGGGCAAAGACATCGCTGTGTTCGGGCGCTACTCCTATCGCACGACGGGCCGCTGGATCGGCGAAGATGCCTGCCAGCTTCCGATCGTCGAAGACCTGCAGGATGCACCCCGGCCGCCCGCCAACTTTGCGCTTGACAACGTGGTGCTGCACCGCGAGTGGATGGAGATGAAGAAACATACGTCGCTCGGCAAGTTCCGTTTCGGGACCCCGGACTACGACCGCTGGGCGGTGATTTACGGCCGGGTGCAGAAGCACGGCGACGATGCCAAGAAGCCCGCGGCGGACCTGGTGATTCGCGGCAGCGGCGCGATTGTGTTCGTAAACCCGGATGAGTGAAGGGAACGACGGCCGTCGCGCCGGCGTTACCGGAACAGCTTTTCCAATTTGACCAGCGCGGCTTCCATGCGCTGCGGCTCTTGCAAGACTCCGGCGAAGAGGTCGCCTTTTTCGCGGAAGCGGGCGGGGGCATTCTCAATGTGGAACTGCTTGGGGTCGAGGCCGCGGCGCACCTCGCTCCATTCCAGGGGGGTGGCTACCGGGGCTCCGGGGTATGCGCGCAAGACGTAGGGCGCGGCAATCGTCTTCGATTTTCCGTTCTGCAGGTAATCGAAGTAGACGCGGCCTTTCTGGCGCTTGGAGACCGAGCGTGGGGTGGTGAACAGGTCGGGCTTGCGGTGCGTGACGAGGCGCGCGATCAGTTCTGCGAAGATGCGGGTCTCCTCGTAGGAATAATCGGTTTCCACCGGGATATAGATGTGCATGCCATCGCCGCCGGTAGTTTTGGGATAACCGGTGAGACCGATTTCGTCGAGCACGCGTTTAACGAGCAGCATCGCCTCCACGATCATGTCGAACGGGCACTCCTGCGGGTCGAGATCGATGAGGATGAAATCCGGGTTGTCCAGGTGCGGAGAGCGGCTCATCCACGGGTTCTGATCGATGCAGCCCAGGTTCACCAGGTAGAGCAGGCTGGCGGGGTCTCCGGCGAAGACGTAGTTGATGGGCCGGCCATTGTGTTCGGAATCGATCATCTCGGTGCGCAGCCAGGGGGCGAACGCTTCGGGCGCGTTTTTCTGGAAAAAGTACTCCTGCCCGATCCCGTTGGGATACCGTTTGAGGGAGAGCGGCCGGTCCTTCAGGTGCGGCAGAATCAGGTCTGCCACCTGCGCGTAATAGTCGAGCACGTCGCGCTTGGTGTAGCCTTCCTCCGGGTAGAAGACCTTCTTTAGGTTGGTGAATTTGAGCGAGTGGCCATTCAGGTCGAGGGTCAGTTCTTTGGCGCTTTTCGGAAACAGTTCCGCGGTCTCGCGGACGGCTTCGGCCGCGGCTTTGTCCTGTCGCAGGCCCAGGTAGACCGGCGCGCGCAGGCGCCCATCGGTGGTCCAATTGGCGAACTTGACCTGGGCGACCAGTTCCGGCTTCACCCAGGTGATGCCGCGGTCCGGTTTGGGGCGCACGGCGAATGGGCTTTTTTCGGTGACGAGCGGCTGCATGCGATCGGACAGCCAGGCGAGGGTCTTCTGATCGAACCCGGTGCCGACGTTGCCCACCCAGCGGAGTTTGCCGTCCTCATAGACGCCCAGCACGAGGGCGCCGAAATAGTCGCGATCGCCCTGCGGTTCGGTAAATCCGCCGATGGCGAATTCCTGCTCGGTAACGATTTTGATTTTCAGCCACTCGCGGCTGCGCCGGGATTCGTAACAGCTCGCGGCGTGCTTGGCGAGAATGCCTTCGAGTCCGTTTTCGCGCGCGGCCTCGAGCATGGCCTCGCCGGCGCCGGGAAACGCCTCGGAGATTCGCAGCGATCCGCCGGCGCTGACGACCTGCTCCAGGAGTTCGCGGCGGCGGCCGAGCTCCACATTGCGGAGATCGTAACCATCCAGGTAGAGCAGGTCGAAGACGTAGTAGACCACCGGCGTCGAGCGGGCGAGGTGCGCCACGGCGTTAGGATCGCTATTGGCGATGCGCGGCTGAATCAGGTGGAAACGCGAGACGCCCTTTTCATCGAGCACGGCGATTTCGCCATCGAGTATGGCCTGGCGGGCGGCGATCTGGTGATGGATGACGGCCAGTTCGGGATACTGCCGCTCGCAGCGCAAGCCGCTGCGCGATTGCAGCCGCACCGCTTCGTTGTCGACGAACGCGATGGCGCGCACGCCATCCCACTTGACTTCGAAGAGCCAGTCGTCGCCGCGCGGAGGACGGTCCGCGAGCATGGCGGTCATGGGCTCGATGGCGGAAGGCATCTCCGCCGGGCGCGCGCCTTTCAAGGCCGCGAGGTCGAGCTTCGTTTTTTTTTAGGGGTCCGTTTGGGAGCGGCCGCCGCCGGCGTGGCTGCCGCGCGTTTCGCGGGGCGGCTGCTTTCCCAGACGCGATCGGAAGCGCCGGCCGTTTTGCGCTTGGCTCTGTGGGCCGGGAGGTTCTGGGCGATCTCCTGCTGGGTGCGGCCGGAGAGAACGCTGTGGGCGTGGGCCTCGACGTCCCAGCCGGGGGCGGCGAACTCGTCGCGCTTTTTGATGATCAGCCACTCGTTGCCCTTGCCGCGGCCCTTCATGTGAACGATGGCGAAATCGCCATTGAGTTTTTCGCCGTGCAGGCGGAATTTCAGGTCGCCGCGCGCGAGCTGGTCGGGGCCGGAGACGTCGCCCAAGAGTTCCCAGGTGCCGCGATCCCACAGCATGACGCTGCCGGCGCCGTAGTTGCCGGCCGGGATATTGCCTTCGAAATCGCCGTACTCGATGGGGTGGTCTTCCACCATGGCGGCGAAGTGGCGCACGGCGGGATCGAGCGTGGGACCTTTGGGGACAGCCCAAGATTTCAGAACGCCATCCAGTTCGAGGCGGAAGTCGTAATGCAAGCGGGTGGCATCGTGACGCTGCACACAGAAATAGTTGGCAGGCTGCTTGCTCTTTCCGCTGGAGGGAGGCGGTTCGGGCGTGTTGGCGAACTTGCGTTTCGCGACGTACTCTTCAAGAGGCATAAATCCCTTTACATGCCATGATTTACATCTTACCGGAGATTGTAGTATGTTGAGAGCCACACCGCCCTGCAGGGTGAGGAGCTGCTCTTATGGCATCTAGCGTTTGGAAAGGCCATTTGACCTTTGGCCTGGTTTCGTTTCCCATTCGGCTGTTCAGCGCGGCGCGCAGTGAGACCATCAGCTTCAATCTTCTGCACAAAGACGACCACTCGCGCATCAAGCAGGTGATCTACTGCCAGGCGGAAGATAAGCCGGTGCCGCGAACGGAACTGGTCAAGGGCTACGAATACGAAAAGGATCGCTACGTCGAAATCGACGACGAGGATATCAAGAAAGTCGCGCCCAAAACCGCCAAGGTGATGGAGATTCTGGAATTCGTCAAGGCGGACGACGTGGACCCGATCTACCTGGAGAGCTCGTACTACGTAGCGCCGGATGAAGGCGGCGAGAAACCGTACGCGCTGCTCTTTCAGGCGCTCCGGGAATCGAAATATTATGCGCTCGCCAAGGTGGCGATGCACAATCGCGAGCACATTATCATTTTGCGCCCGGGCGCCAAAGGGATCCTCTCGCACACCATGTATTACCAGGACGAAATCCGGCAAGTGGAGGAATTCCGCACCGATACGAGCCTGGTGAAGGAGAAAGAGCTCGGCATGGCGAAGATGCTGATTTCTTCGCTCGAGGCCGAGTTCGAGCCGCAAAAGTATCACGACACGTACCGCGACAACCTGCAGAAGATGATCGAGGACAAAATCGAGGGCCGCAAGGTGGTGGAGACGCCGGCTGCGCATGTCGCGCCGGTGATCGACATCATGGAGGCGCTGAAGAAGAGCCTCGCGGAGAAACGCAAACCGGCGCAGGTGGCGACCGCGGCGGAAGGGGAAGCCGGGGCGGAAGCCGAAGAAACCGCTCCGGTGGCGGAAGCGCCGAAGAAACGGGCGCGGAAGTCGAAAGCAGGGTAGGCAGCGCCGCGGGCCGAAGCGTGACCGGTGTTGCCGGTGGGTTATCATCTTGGGCAGCACATGCTCACTAGTCTGCGGGTCAAGAACTTCAAGCGTCTGGACAACGTTGAGGTCGAACTTGGCAAGACCGTCGTGTTCATCGGGCCCAACAATTCAGGAAAGACCACCGCGTTGCAGGCATTGGCGCTATGGGAAATCGGGCTCCGAAGATGGCTGGAGAAACGATCCGCCAAAGACATTCCTGAAAAACGTCCGGGCATAACCATCAACCGCCGCGATCTTATCGCCGTTCCGGTTCCCGATGCCAACTTGTTGTGGAGAGATCTCCACATCCGCGCAGTTCAAAAGGGCATTAACGGAAAACCAGATACGAGGAATATCCGAATCGATATCCTCGTCTCCGGCGTCACTGATGGCAAGGCCTGGGATTGCGGCTTCGAGTTCGATTATGCAAACGAGGAGTCGTTCTACTGCCGTCCTTTGCGGACCTCGGAAGAGCGAACGGCGGAGCGAATGCCCGTGCCGACTGCGGCGGCTCCGGTAAGAGTCGCTTTCCTCCCGCCGATGTCGGGATTGGCAGCCACGGAGGACCGGCTCGATACGGGGGCTGTCGATGTGCGAATCGGCGAAGGCCGCACTGCCGAGGTCCTACGCAATCTTTGCTACCAGATATATTCGGGGGAGAAACGCAATTCCTGGCAGGCTCTGGAGGCCCAGATCCGGGACCTCTTCGGAGTCAGTCTAAACCCTCCCGGGTATATCGCTGAGCGGGGTCAGATCACGATGTCTTACAAGGAGAGTTCCGGTATCGAACTTGATCTCGCGTCGTCGGGCAGAGGCTTGCAGCAGACACTGCTTTTGTTGGCTCACCTCTATACGCATCCCCAAAGTGTTCTCTTGCTGGACGAGCCGGATGCCCATCTGGAAATCCTGAGGCAGCGGCAAATCTATCAGGTATTGACAGAAACCGCCGAGCAGCACGGCTGTCAGGTGATTGCCGCCAGTCACTCGGAGGTGATCCTTGAGGAGGCGGCAGACCGTGACGTGCTGGTGGCTTTCGTCGGGAAACCCCATCGTATCGACGACCGCGGGAGTCAAGTCCTCAAGTCCTTGAAGGCCATCGGCTTCGACCAGTATTATCTGGCTGAGCAGACCGGTTGGGTGCTGTATTTGGAGGGCTCCACTGATCTCGCCATTTTGCGTGCCTTCGCCAGGGCTCTCGGCCATCCGGCAGAAGCCGTTTTGGGAAGCCCGTTCGTTCACTACGTCGGCAATGTCCCATCGAAGGCTTCCGAGCATTTCTACGGACTGCTTGAAGCCAAGCCGGATTTGGTTGGATTTGCCCTTTTTGATTCGATTCCCCAGAGTCTCCCTGCAGGCGGCCCCCTATTACTGATGAAATGGGCGCGGCGCGAAATTGAGAACTATCTGTGTTATCCGGAGACCCTGATTGCGTTCGCAGAGCATGCCGCCGGCGGCGAGGGCCCGCTTTTCGAGATTGCCGAGCGGGACCGCCGCAGGGCCGCTATGACGGAAGCAATTGCCGAAGTAACAGCAGCCCGGAGAGTTCTAAGGCAATCCGACCCTTTTGCCGCCGAAACAAAGGCGAGCGACGATTGCCTTGGCCCCATCTTCCAGAATTACTTCGACAAACTCGGGCTCAGCAATTTAATGCAGAAAACCGACTACCACACGCTTGTCCAGTTCGTTCCCACCGAGCGCATTGCGCCTGAAGTCAGCGAGAAACTCGACGCGCTTGTCCGAGTGGCGAGCCAGGCACACCCCGTAGAATAGTGTCTGTAAAATATATTTGACATTTAGTCAAATATTATATATATTGAGTAATGAAAAATAGACACGCCGAGGAGGTGCCTATGTCTTTCCGTGAAAAGAGCGCCTGGATATCGCTGGTGACGATGCTTTGCATATTTGGCTTCTACTTCTGGTCGGTGGTCCATTCCGGACCGTCCGGAGGCAGTCTGCTGGGGACGATCATCTTCCTGGTGGTTGTGCAGACCGTGCTGACGATTGCGGTCGCCATCGTCGCTCCCAAGGAGGCCAAAGCGCCGCGCGACGAGCGCGACCGCCTGATCGAGCTTAAGGCGACACGGTTCGCCTATGGGCTGCTGGCCGGAAGCGTTGCCTGCGCCTGCTTCTTCGGCGCGTTCCAGCCCCCGATCATCTTCAGTACGAACGCCCTGCTCTTCATTCTTGTGGCTGCGGAGATCCTGCGTTCCGGCTGTCAGGTCTTCCAGTACCGTCGTAGCGCGTGAGACGGGTATGATTCGCAACGAAATCAGGCGTCTGCGCTTCGAACACGGGGAGATGACGCAGCAGGAGCTGGCGGACAAGATCCACGTCACTCGCCAGACCGTCAACGCCATTGAACTCGGAAAGTATTCGCCGTCGCTGGAAGCGGCTTTCCGCATTGCCGCGGTATTCGGGGAACCCGTCGAGCGCGTGTTCCACTATTCCGAAGACACTCCCGCGGACGGATAGCTACCCGAGCCGAAAGGCGCCGGGAAAGCCGGCCGCTATGAGCGCCGCGATAAAGACGATTTGGAGAAGCGTCCGGAGCGGCAATGCGGTTGCCGGTGCGTCTCCGATCTTCAGATGCTCGCGTGCCGCACGTACGTTGGCTGGAAAGAGCGCGATCAACAGCACGGCCAGGCATGCGGCCGCAACGGGCGCAGTGGCCGGCAACAGTAACCCGGCGGCGCCCAGGAATTCGAGAACGCCGGTGATCGTCACAACCAGGTCCGGGTATGGGAAGGCGGTTGGGACCATGGCGATGAGGTCCGGCCTGCGTTTTCCCCAATGGGCGGACGCGGTTAGCAGAAACATCAGGAAAAGGCCGGCTCGCAGGGACGGCGTCCAGTTGTCCAGTGGAGGAACACCAGCAGCGCCGGCCACACGGAACACCAGTGTGGAAATCACCAGGACCAGAAATGGAATCACGCCGTTGCCCTCCTCTCCGATCCGGCGCCGTCACGAGCGCCGGAGCTATTTCCCCATCGGGGAACAGCAGGGTGTCTGCACCGGCTTGGGTTCCATCAGTTCGACGCGCGTCAGGTTGGCGTCGTAGAGGTTGAGCTGCCATTTGCCGTCGCGGCCGATTTTGGGCGGCTGCGGCGGCGTGAGGCCGCGCTCCAGCACGGTCTTGTAGCCCGCGGCAACACTGGGAACGCCGAGAGCCATGTGGTTCATGACGCCGAGCGTGCGCTGTGTGGGGGTCTTGACGTTCAGCATGTACTCGAACCAGTCGGTGCCGTCGGGGACGCGCATGTCGATCCAGTCAGTGCGTTCGTCGGTTCCACCGCCGTGCCAGAATTCATGGAAGCCGAGGATGTCGCGGTAGAGCGCGTCGAATTTGGCGCGATCGGAAACGGTCGTGCCGACGTGGATGATGTGATCGGAAATGCGCGTGGAGGGCAGGAACTTGCCGAAATTGCGCGAGTGCAGCGAGCCGGGCATATACTGCACGAATTCGATATCGTGGCCGTCGGGGTCTTTGATCATGAAGCTGATGTTGCCGTCGAGACCCTTGCCGACTTTGACTGGCACCTTGACGCCTTTGCTCTCGAGGTAGTCGCGCAGACGCGGGGCGTCGTCGGTTTCGAAGGCGATGTGGGAGAGCACGGTCTGCTCCGGACCTTTCCAGCCGGGGAATACTTCGATGTACTGGTGGTCGTTGACTTTGAAATAGACGAGCATCAGGCCGCCTTCGGGCTTGTCGAGCTTGAATGCTTCGTCGAAGCCGAGTTGGCCGGTGTAAAACTTGCGCTCGGCATCGAGGTTATCGGTCCGCAGGCCGATGTGAGCGACGCCAAAGATGCGCGGACGCTCGGGAGCGGGTGCGCTTCGGGCCGGCTCGGCGATAGAAAATGCAGCCAGAACGGCCAGCAGCGGAACGGACGGGTGCTTCATGACGAACTCAGTATACTGCGGCGCGCTATCATGCGAACGTGACTCGCAGACGCGACTTTTTGGCCTCCACTCTGGCTCCCGCGGTGCTCGGGCGGCGTGCATGGGCGCAGCGCCAGCACACCTTCGGCATCGAAGGCGACCATTTTCTGCTCGACGGTGAACGCTTCGTGGTCCGCTCCGGATCCATGCACTATCCGCGGGTGCCGCGTGAGTATTGGCGGGACCGCATGAAGAAAATGCGCGCCCTGGGGCTGAATACGCTGTGCACCTACGTATTCTGGAACCTGCACGAGCCGCGGCCGGGAGTTTTCGATTTCGCGGGCAACCTGGCGCTGGGCGACTACATCCGCATGGCGCAGGATGAAGGTCTGTGGGTGCTGCTGCGGCCCGGGCCGTACATTTGCAGCGAGTGGGATTTCGGCGGTTTCCCGGCGTGGCTGCTGGCCGACCCGGACATGCACGTTCGCACGACCGACGACAAATTTCTGACTGCGGCCGAGCGGTATCTGACGCGCGTGGGAAAAGAAGCGGCGTCGCTCGGAGTCGAGCAGGGCGGGCCGATTCTCGCGGTGCAGGTGGAAAACGAGTACGGCTCGTTCGGCCGCGACAAAGCCTACATGAACGCCATCGGCAAGATGATTGTCGATGCCGGTTTCGCCGGCCAGTTGTACACCGCCGATGGTTCGGGGGCATCGCAGCTCGCCGGAGGAACGCTCGGGGGCGTGCTTTCCGTGATCAACTTCGGCGACGGCGCCAGCCCCGAACGCGAGTTCGCCAACCTGGCGCGCTTTCGCCCCGGCGCGCCGCGCATGAACGGCGAATACTGGTGCGGATGGTTCGACCACTGGGGCGAGAAGCACCATACCACCGATCCGCAAAAGAGCGCCGCGGGTGTGGACTGGATGCTCTCGCGCGGCATTTCGTGCAACCTGTACATGGTCCACGGCGGGACTTCCTGGGGTTACATGAGCGGCGCCAACGGCGGCCGCCAGTACGAGCCCGACACCTCGGCTTACGATTACGATGCGCCGCTGGACGAAGCCGGGCGGCCCACGGCGAAATTCGAGGCCTTCCGCAACGTGATCCGCAAGCACCTGGGGGCCGGCGAAACGCTGCCCGATCTGCCGGCGGAGTCACCGGCCGCCGCTTCCATCGGGCGTTTTGAGCTGCGGCTGGCAGCACCGGTGACGGCTCGACTGCCGGAGCCGCGAAGGTCGGAGAAGCCCCTTCCGATGGAATTTGTGGGGCAATCGTACGGGTTCATTCTGTATCGTACGACCCTGGAACGGGCTGGGAAGGGAACGCTCGAAGTGGCCGAGGCGCGCGACTTCGCGGTAATCCTGGGCAACGGGAAAAGCATCGGCACGCTGGACCGGCGGCGGCACGAGAGCACCATCGAGATTGACCTGCCCGCGGGCGCGACGCTCGACATCCTGGTGGAGAACATGGGCCGCATCAACTTCGGGCCGTCACTAGTGAGCGATCGCAAGGGGATTGTCGGCACTGTGAAGCTGAACGGCGAAGAGTTGACCGGCTGGGAGATTTTCCCGCTGCCATTTGACGATGCCGGGCGCTGGCCGTTTTCGGAGAAAGCGGCCGCGGCGCCGGCGCTGCACCGGGGGACATTCACGGTTGCAGAACCGGCGGACACATTTCTCGATCTGCGCGGCTGGGGCAAGGGTGTGGTTTTCGTAAACGGGCGCAACGCCGGACGGTATTGGAAGATCGGGCCGCAGCAGACGCTGTATGTGCCGGCATCGTGGTTCCGGCGAGGCGAGAATGAACTGATCGTGCTCGATTTGCTGGAGAGCGGGACGCGGTCGGTAGGAGGGCTGAAGGACCCGGTGTACGAAACACCGGCATGAAGGTGCGGAGCGATCACGAATCAGGGCAACGGCTTCCCGGAACCGGATGTCGCACTCCGGCAGACGGTCCACCGCTTCCCCGATTACCTGCTCGAGGTTCTTCGCAGTGCGTTGCGCAATATGCTCAAGGAACGCCTCCCTGGTTCTCACCCCGCGTCTTCTCCAGCAGCTTTTCCGCATTCATCGCCCCTTCCGGCGTCTCTTCGTGTTTGAACATCAGGTAGAGATCGCGGCCGGCATCGAGCAGTTCTTTCGAGCGCGCGGCGAAGGCGTCGATATCCTGGTCGGTGTACTCGGGTTTGCGGAGGCGGTAGTAGACGAAATCGGCGGTGATCACCTCGGGCACTTCCAGCTTTTCCGATTCCGCCACGCACAGCGAAATATTGCGCTGCCGCAGTTCCTCATACACCGGTTCGTCGAGCCAGGAGTTGTGGCGGAACTCGAAGGCATAGCGCATGCCTGAGGGCAGGAGCGCGAGGTAATCGCGCAGCAGCGCCAGGTCGCACTTCATCTGCGGCGGAAGCTGGAAAAGCACCGGACCGAGGCGGCGCGAAGTGCGCAGCGGGTCGATGGCCCGGAAGAAAATCTCGGTGGCCTGCCCAGCGTTCTTGAGGCGCTGGATATGGGTGATCCGCATATTGGCCTTCACGGCGAAGACGAAGCCCGCGGGCGTCGCGTCGACCCAACTGGCCAGCGTCGCGGCCGCGGGCAGGCGACGAAAGGTGTAATTGATTTCAACGCAGTTGAGCCGCGCCGCGTAGTGCTTCAGAAACTGGTTGGCCGCGAGCTTCGCCGGATAGAACGCCGGCTTCCAGGAAGCGTAAGCGAAGCCGCTGGTCCCCGCATACAACATCGCCATGGCTTATCATTATCTCTGGCCGGAGGCCGCAATGCACTTACTCATACATGTTCTGTTGAACTGGTTTCTCGGCGCGCTGGCGCTCTGGATTGTGGCGCAGATTATTCCGGGCATCGAACTGCACGGTTTTGGAGACGCGCTCATCGCCACCATCATCATCGCCATTGTGAACGGCACTATCGGACCGATCATTAAGTTTCTGACATTGCCCTTGACCATTGTGACGCTGGGGCTGTTCCTGCTGGTGATCAATGCGCTGCTGCTGAAGCTGGCGTCGCTGTTTACGCCGGGCTTCAAGATTCGGGGATTCTTCTCCGCGGTGGTAGGTTCGATCGTGCTGACGGTTCTCACCTGGATCCTGCGGCGCGTGGTGTTCTGACCGTGCACACGCCCGCTACCGCAGAGGAACTGGCCGACTCGCTCCACCGCTTCGGCCGGCACAGCCGCACGATTCGCCTGCAAGGCGCCGGGACCAAGGGCCTCATGGCCGGTCCGCTGGAGCGCGCCGATGAAACAGTCGCCACCACCGGTCTCCGCCGCGTGCTGGAATATGAGCCGCACGATCTTACCATCAGCGTGGAAGCAGGCATGCCCTGGCAGGAGTTTTCGGCGCTGCTCGCCGCCAACCGGCAGATGGTGCCGCTGGATCCGCCTTTCCGCGCGGCCGCCACGGTGGGGGGCGTGGTAGCGTCAAACACATGCGGTCCGCGGCGCCGCCTCTACGGCACAGCGCGCGATTGCGTCATCGGCATGACGTTCGCCACGCTCGAAGGCAAACTGGTGCGCAGCGGCGGCATGGTGGTGAAAAACGTGGCCGGACTGGACATGGCGAAACTGATGATCGGCTCATTCGGAACGCTGGCCGCCATCGCGGTGGTGAACTTCAAGGTTTCGCCGGCGCCGGATTGCGAGCGCAGCTTCCTCATTTCGTTCGATTCGGCGGGGGCTGCCACGGCTGCGCGTAACCACATCCTCACCAGCGTGCTGCAGCCGGCGGCGATCGACCTGCTGAATCCCGCGGGCGCCAAGACGCTCGGCAAGACGGCGTGGGCTCTGGCTGTTCGGGCGGCCGGCAATGCGAAGGCGGTAGAGCGATACGAACGCGAACTGGCCCCGCTCGGCGATGCCGTGGCGCTCGATGGACGCGAGCACGAAGCGCTCTGGCGGCACATCGAAGAGTTCCCTGTGGGCTTTCTGGCGCGCCACCCGAATTCCGCAGTGGTGCGCGCCTCGTGTACTCTAAAGGAGGTGGAACGGGCAATGGCATCTTTTCCGGGCGCGGCCATTGCGCGCGCCGGTTCGGGGGTCTGTTACGGCTATTTCGAAGACTGCGAACGGGCCGCGTCCTGGACCGCCGCCGCTGCGGGCAACGGCTGGAAAGCGGTTGTCGAGTTCGCGCCGAACGAGCGGAAAAGCGAATTCGATCTCTGGCCCGCGCCGGGCGGCGATTTCGAACTCATGCGCCGCGTCAAGAGCCTGTTCGATCCCGAAAACTTATTGAACCGTGGCCGACTCTATCGCCGTCTCTGAAAAACCCGGACCCCGGCAGTTCGATCTGGACCGCTGCGTACACTGCGGGCTGTGTCTGAACGCGTGCCCCACGTATCGCGAACTCGGCCTGGAGATGGATTCGCCGCGCGGGCGCGTTTATCAGATGGTTCAGGTGGCCGAGGGGCAGGCGATTACGCCCTCGTATCTGCAGCACATCGGTCTTTGCCTGGCCTGCCGCGGCTGCGAATCGGCGTGCCCCTCGGGCGTGCCGTATGGCCGCATGGTCGAGGACGCCCGCGCGGAAATCGAAAGCCGCACGCAACGGGGATGGCTGGCGTCGCGGACACGCCGTTTCGTGTTCGACACGCTGCTCCCTTCGCGTTCGTGGCTCAGCGTGGCGGGCACGATGTTGTACCTGTATGAGGCCAGCGGCTTGAAGCTTCTGGTACGCGGCATGGCGTCGCTGGGGCTGCTCGGGCGGCTGGGGGATCTGTCGCAGCTTACACCTTCCGCACAACCGCCGTTCTTCTTCAGCCAGATCGGGAGAACGTTTCCCGCGCAGGGCGAGCGCGCGCAGCGCGTGGCGTTTCTGACGGGCTGTATTGCCAACGTCTGCTTCTCGCGTTTGAATGAAGCCACCGTGCGGGTGTTGCAGCGCAACCACTGCGAAGTCTGCGTGCCGGAAGGCCAGGGGTGCTGCGGCGCGCTGCACCTGCATTCGGGACTGCGCGAGGAGGCGCGCAAACTGGCGCGCCGCAACATCGATGCCATGCTCGCCGGAGAGTACGATGCCGTCATTACCAACGCATCGGGCTGCGGTTCGACCCTCAAGGAATACGGCGAACTATTTCATGACGACCCTGAATACGCCGCCAAAGCCCGCGGATTCTCCGCGCGGGTGCGCGACGTGAACGAGTTTCTGGCATCGCTCGATCTCAACCCCGCGATGAAGCCCCTGAACGCCGTCGTGACCTACCAGGATTCGTGCCACCTCGCGCACGGCCAGCGGATCCGCACGGCGCCGCGCAAACTGCTCGCCGCTATTCCGGGGCTTACCGTGCGGGAGATGGCGGGAAGCGATCTCTGCTGCGGCAGCGCCGGCGTGTATAACGTGGTACAGAACGAAATGGCCATGCAGCTTCTTTCGCGCAAGATGGAAGCGGTGAACGCCACGGGCGCGAACGTCATCGCCACAGCGAACCCGGGATGCATGCTGCAGCTCGAGACGGGCGTTCGCCTGCACGGCAGCGGGCAGCGGGTGATGCACGTCGTCGAGTTATTGGACCGGGCGTATTCGGGGTAATCAGGTTACAGTAAGTAAGTGCTTGTTCTTTGTCTCGGGGCTCTGCTGGCCGGGTCGCTGGTTTACTGCGTCCTCACGGTCATGGCTGCAGCGCGCTACCGGGCGGTTCGCCCGCTCGCGGCTGAGTCAGCCCCGTCCATCAGCGTATTCAAGCCGCTCGCAGGAGTCGATGAAGGCCTGGAAGACAATCTGCGGAGTTTCTTCGAACAGCGTTATGAGGCGTTCGAAATACTTTTCGCGGTGCGCAACGGCAAAGATCCCGCCGCGGCGCTGGTGGAAAAACTGCAGGCACGGTATCCGGGCGTGCCTTCGCGGCTGATTGTGACCGGCGAACCGCCGTACCCCAACGCCAAGGTGTTCAGCCTCGACCGCATGCTGGACGCGGCACGGTACGACCTGATCGTGATGTCCGACAGCGACGTCCGGGTTTGGCCGGACATGCTTTCGACGCTCGCGGCGGAATTCGCGGACCCGCATCTCGGTTTGGCCACCTGTCCGTACCGGGCGGTGCCGGGCCGCAGTTTCTGGTCCACTCTGGAAGCTCTCGGACTGAACACGGAATTCCTTTCGGGGGTGCTGGTGGCGCGGCTTCTGGAGGGGATGAAATTCGCGCTCGGACCGACGATCGCGGCGCGGCGCGAAGCGCTCCTGGCAATCGGCGGATTCGACGCCGTCAAAGATTTTCTGGCGGAAGATTTCGTTTTGGGAAAGCTGGCGGCGGAGCGTGGCTTCGGCGTGATTCTTTCTTCGTGCGTCATTCAGCATCGCATCGGGGCGCAGCGGTTGGGCGCCAACCTGAAGCACCGGCTGCGCTGGAACCGCAGCACGCGGCGTTCGCGGCCGGTGGGATACATCGGCCAGCTTTTCACGAATCCTCTGGCGCTGGCGCTTCTGCTGTGGCTCGCCAATCCGGCATGGTGGCCGGCGATTGCGGTCGCGGCTGTGTTCCGCGCCGCCGCGGCCTGGGCCACCGCGGGCTACGTGCTGCGCGATCCGCTGACCGCGCGTCTCTTCTGGCTTCTGCCGGTGCAGGACCTGGCCGCCTTTCTCTGCTGGCTGCTCGGTTTCTTCGGCAATACCATTCTGTGGCGCGGCCGGCGCTACGCCGTGCTGCCTGACGGGCGTTTCGAACTGCTGCAATAAAAAGCGCCCTGATGCCGCTACAATGGTGCGCATGAACCGGCTTGAAGAACTGCGCCGGCGCCACGCCGCCGCCGAGCAGGGTGGAGGGGCAGAGCGCCGCGAGCGCCAGCACAGGGAGGGCAAGCTTTCCGCCCGCGAGCGCATCGAACTTCTGCTGGACGAAAATTCCTTCGAAGAGCTCGACAAGCTGGTCACGCACCGCTGCCGCGACTTCGGCATGGAGGAGCAGAACGTGCCGGGCGACGGCTTCGTCACCGGTTACGGCCGCATCGACGGGCGGCTGGTGTACGTCTTCGCGCAGGACTTCACGGTTTTCGGCGGCTCGCTCAGCGAGACCAACGCTCAGAAGATCTGCAAGGTTATGGACCTGGCGCTGAAGACCGGCTCCCCGGTGATCGGGCTCAACGATTCCGGCGGCGCGCGCATTCAGGAGGGCGTGGTCTCCCTGGCCGGCTATGCCGATATCTTTTTGCGCAATACCCTGGCGAGCGGTGTGGTGCCGCAGATTTCGGCCATCATGGGGCCGTGCGCGGGCGGCGCGGTCTATTCACCCGCCATCACCGATTTCGTTTTCATGGTGGACCACACGAGCTATATGTTCGTCACCGGGCCGGACGTCATCAAGACCGTCACGCATGAGGACGTCACCAAGGAGGAGCTCGGCGGCGCGAACACCCACAACGCCGTGAGCGGCGTGGGCCACTTCACCGCGGCGGACGACGCCGAGTGCCTGCGCATGATCCGCGAACTGGTGGGCTACATTCCGCAGAACAACCGGGAAGACCCGCCGCGGCGCCCAACCAGCGACCCTATCGACCGCATGGACGCTGCGCTCGACACCGTGGTGCCGGCCGACTCCGCACTGCCCTACGACATCAAAGACGTGATTCACCGCGTGGTGGACGATGGCGAGTTTTTCGAGGTGCACGAGCACTACGCCCGCAATATTGTGGTCGGGTTTGCGCACATGGACGGCCGGTCGATCGGGATCGTGGCCAACCAGCCGGCGTTTCTGGCCGGCTGCCTGGATATCGATTCCTCGGTGAAGGGCGCGCGCTTCGTGCGATTCTGCGACGCGTTCAATATTCCGCTGCTGACGTTCGAAGATGTGCCGGGCTTTCTGCCGGGCACCGCGCAGGAGTTCGGCGGCATCATCCGGCACGGGGCGAAGCTGCTGTTCGCCTTCGCGGAGGCGACGGTGCCGAAAATCACGGTGATTACGCGCAAGGCGTACGGCGGCGCGTACTGCGTGATGGGCTCGAAGCACATCCGCACGGATATCAATCTCGCCTGGCCGAGCGCCGAAGTGGCCGTGATGGGGCCGGAAGGAGCCGTCAACATCGTATACCGGCGCGAACTCGCGGCCGCCGCCGACCAGGAAGCAGTGCGGCGGCAGAAGACCGAGGAATTCCGGGAACGTTTCGCGAATCCCTTCGTGGCCGCCGAGCGCGGCTACGTGGACGATGTCATCGAGCCGCGCGAAACCCGACCGCGCGTGATCCGCGCGCTGCGCATGCTGGAAAACAAAGTGGACACCATGCCGAAGAAAAAGCACGGGAATATTCCGTTGTGAGGGGCCACGAATGAACACGAATGAACAGAAATAAAAGCAAACAACACCGTCTCGATTTTGCGTTCATTCCCGTTCATTCGTGGCTGGCTCGTCTTCGTTCTGCTTGTTTTTCCTTCCTTTTCCCGGGAGCGCTATGCGGTGGATTGGCTCGCGCTCACTCCCGGGATTCTCGAACGCTTCTTCACGCTTTTTGTGAGGGCCACGAATGAACACGAATGAACAACGCTTCGCCCAGGCGCCGGATGCCCTCGCGGATCTCGTGTTCTTTGAGCCGCGCGTAGCCCAGCACCATTCCCGGCGGCGACGGGCGGTGCAGGAAATACTTCGCAACCCCGTAGATGCCCACCGAGTGCGCTGCCGCTTTGCGAACGAGCGCTTCTTCGGAGTGGCGGCCGCGGGGCCACAGCACGATATGGGCTCCGGCTCCGTCTCCCGTCACCTCCACCCGGTCTCCCAGGTGCTTGTGGATCGCCTCCAGCAGCGTCCTGCGGCGGGCTGCATTGCGGCGGCGAAGACGGCGCAGATGGCGTTCGTACATTCCGCCGGCGATGAAATCGGCCAGCGTCTGCTGCTCGAGCGTGGGCGTGTGGCGATCCGTGATCCACTTCGCCGCCGTAAAAGCGTGCACCAGCGGCCTGGGCACCACCAGGTAGCCGATGCGCAGGGCGGGAAACACGGTGCGTGAAAACGTTCCGGAATAAATGACGCGTCCCTCCGGGTCGAGCCCCTGCAGCGATTCCAGCGCCTGGCCGTCGTAACGGAATTCGCCGTCATAATCGTCCTCCAGGACCACTGCGCCGGTGCGCTGGGCCCACTTCAGGAGCGCCAGCCTCCGCGCCAGCGGGAGAATCGCTCCGGTCGGAAACTGGTGCGAAGGAGTCACGAAAACCAGGCGCGAGCGCGCGGGCAAGCGCGCCGGGTCCAGCCCGTCGCGATCCACCTCCACGGGCTGCAGGCGCGCGCCTGCGGCGAGGAAGGCGTCCCGTACGCCCTGGTATTGCGGATCCTCGATGGCCACCGCATCGCCGCGCTCGATCAGCACCCGCGCCACCAGGTCAAGGCCCTGCTGCGAGCCGTTCACCACGATCACCTGGGCCGGGTCGCAAACCACGGCGCGCGAGCGCCGCAGGTGCGCGGCAATGGCTTCCCGCAGGGCGAGTCTGCCGCCGGCCGGCCCGTAGTCCAACTCCCGCAGCGATGCCCTGCGTGCGTTCGCCAGCAGCATGCGCCGCCACAATTCGAACGGGAAGCTCTCGACTTCGGTGCGGCCGCTGGCGAAGTCGTAGCGGAGAGGCCGCGGCACGCCCGGACCCTGCGCCAGAGCGTCGGCGGCGCGCCGTTCCACGGCCGCGCCGTAGCGCGACAGGCGGAACCTGGTGAGGTGCGCCGAACTGCGCGCGCGATCCGCTTCCAGGCTCTCGGCCACGTAGGTTCCCGAGCCACCGCGGCCCACAACGAAACCCTCGGCCAGCAACTGGTCGTATGCCAGCACGACGACGGTCCGGGAAATCCCAAGCTGTTCGGCTAGTTCGCGCGTGGAAGGGATGCGCTCGCCTTTGCGCAGACTGCCGGAAAGGATCGCCTGGCGCAGCCCCAGGTAGACCTGCCGGAACAACGGCCCCGCGCCCTCCGAAAGTGGTATCAGCAATGCCACGGGAAGTGGAGCTTTCAAAATACCACGTCCCATTGCATGATCGAGGAGAACCCATGAGTCTGACGGAACGAACTCAATTGCGCCGGCTGCCGGCCCGCGGCTCGCACGAGCCGGAAACCATCCATGCAATCCTCGACGCAGGTCTGCTTGCGCACGTGGGTTTCTGCGTCGAAGGGCAGCCCTTCGTGATTCCCACGCTCTACGGACGGGAGGGCGAGAAACTCTATCTGCACGGGTCCGCCGCCAGCCGAATGCTGCGGCAGCTGGACAGCGGAGTACCGGCTTGCGTCAATGTGGCGCTGGTGGATGGACTGGTGCTCGCGCGATCGGCGTTTCACCATTCGATGAATTACCGTTCGGTGGTGGCATTCGGAACCGCGCGCAAGATCCAGGACGCGGAGCGAAAAGCGGAAGCGCTGCGCATCATCTCCGAACACGTGATTGCCGGGCGGTGGAGCGACGCGCGCACGCCCAGCGAAAAAGAGCTGAACGCCACCGCGGTGCTGGAGTTTCTGATTGAAGAGGCATCCGCAAAAATCAGGACCGGACCGCCATTGGATGACGAAGAGGACTACGCGCTGCCGGTGTGGGCCGGTGTGCTTCCGCTCCGGATCACCGCGGCGGAGCCGGTTCCGGCGCCGCGGCTGGAGGACGGCACCGCGGTCCCCGGGTATATCACGTCGTGGAGGCGCGATTCATGATCGGCAGACCGCAGAATTCTGAAGCAGCGCCCTATTACTTCACGTATATCGACCTGGTAAGTGGAGATGACCCGGTCCGTGTGATTGCGCAACAGCTGGACGAAACGTCGGCGTTCTGTGCGAGCATTCCGGAAGAACGGTCGCTCTACCGGTACACGGAAGATAAGTGGAGTATCCGCCAGATCCTCAGCCACATCAACGACACTGAGAGGACCTTTGCATTCCGCGCGCTCTGGTTCTCACGCGGCTTCGAGGCGCCCTTGCCGAGCTTAGACCAGAATGTCGCCGCCGCGGGCGCGCAGGCGGACCGGCTTCCGTGGGCAGCACACGTCGAGGAGTTCCGCGGCGTGCGGCTCGCCTCCCTGGCTTTGTTCCGGAATATGCCTGCCGAAGGATGGAAGCGCGGCGGCGTCGCAAGCGACAACTACGTCACCGTCCGCGCTCTTGCGTACATGATCGCCGGTCACCTGATGCACCACCTGTTGGTGATCCGGGAACGATACCGGTAAAAGGGTCTTCGGGCTACTCTTCTTTGACCACCACGACGGTGACGTCGGCCGTGACATCCTTGTGCAGCCTGACCGGCACTTTGTACTCGCCCAACTGCTTGATGGGATCGTCCAGATGGATCTTGCGGCGGTCCACGACGAAGTTCTTGGCGGTCAGGGCGTCGGCAACGTCTTTGGCGGTCACCGAACCGAATAGCTGGTCGTTTTCGCCGGCTTTCTGCGCGATGGTCACGGAAACGCCGGTCATCAGCTTGGAAAGGTCCTCGGCCTCGCCCTTCAGCTTGGCTTCTTTACGCAGGTGCGCCTGGCGCTCCTGTTCGACGATCTTGCGGTTGGCTTCCGTGGCCGCTACGGCCAGTTTCTTGGGCAAGAGGAAATTGCGGGCATAACCGGGCGCGACTTTGACGACTTCGCCGCGGCTGCCCAGGTTGTTGATGTCTTCTCTCAGTATGACTTCCATGGTTCCTCCTGCTTAGAACGATGCCGCGAACGGCAGAAGCGCAATGTTGCGCGCCTTCTTGATGGCGTCCGTCAGGCGGCGCTGGTGCGGCGCGCAGACTCCCGAAATGCGGCGCGGGATAATTTTTCCGCGCTCCGCCACGAAGGCATGCAGCATCTTGACATCTTTGTAGTTGATATCGTCAATCTTCTCGACGCAGAAGCGGCACACTTTCTTACGCCGGAAATATTGCTTCTTCTGGGTGACAACGGCTTTGTCGCCGCCGGTGGGCCGCTGGCCGGCGCTGCCGGGTTTTCCTTTGGATTCCGCCATGAGTTTACGCCTCCTTCGGTTGGCCCGGCATCGCGGCCGGAGCCTCAGTCATCTGTTGCGCGAGCGAGGGCTGTGCGGGAGCGGCCGCGGCCGGTTGCCGTTCGGCACGCCGCGCGGCACGCTTGTCGCGATCTTTCTTGCGCTTTTCGAGGCGCTTCAGCGTCTCGTCGATCCGTACGGTGAGGAACTTCAGCACCGCGTCCGACACGCGCAGGCGGCGCTCGAACTCGCGCACGATCTCCGGCCCGCCGGAAAACTGCATCAGCACGTAGTTGCCTTCACGGTACTTATCCACCTTGTAGGCCAGCCGCCGCTTGCCCCATTTTTCGACCTTGTCTACCGTGGCTCCGGCGGTCGTCAACTGCGTCCGCAACTGCTCGACGAATTGATCGACCTCTTCTTCCGGCGCATCCGGTTTTACTATGAACAGCTCTTCGTAAATCCTCATGCTTCCTCTTCTGTTGAGCCTGGGGCGCGACGATTGAATCTCGTCATGGACTTTTCGACGCCTTCGGCAATTATGGAACGGACCGCATCGGCCGCATAGTCGATGAATCCGTCCAAATCCTTCTTCTGCGTGCGCGAAAACGGCGCCAGCAGATAATCCATCCCGCTTCGCAACGGGTGCCCGGGGTGAACTCCCAACCGGACTCTCATCAACTCGCTCGTACCCAGGCTGCCGATAACGCTCTTCATGCCGTTGTGTCCGGCAGCCGAACCTTTCGGCTTGATCTTGAGCGCCAGCCAGGCCAAATCCAGCTCGTCATAAACCACCACAAGCCGCCCGAGCTCGATCGCGTGCTTCTCCATCAGCGGCGCGAGCGAAGTGCCGCTGAGGTTCATAAACGTTTGCGGTTTGGCCAGCATCACCGGATGCCCGTCGATTTCGCCCAAACCGACGAGCGCCCTGGAATCCTTCCGGTTGACGCGGATGCCGTGCCGCTCGGCCAGCCGGTCCACGGTAAGGAACCCCATGTTGTGCGGGGTGAGCGCGTACTGCTCGCCCGGGTTCCCCAGACCAGCCACCAGGAACATGGGGCGCTACTTCTTCTTGCCCTTTTCTTCGGCTGCGCCTTCCTCTTCCTTCTTGCCCTTCTTGATGACTTCGGGCTCGGCGGTAGTGGTACCGGCGGCAGGGACCGCGGCTTCGGCAGCCGGCGCGGCCTCTTCGGCGCGGAGCGAAACCACGTGTGCAATCACGGCATCGGGCGAGCTGACCAGCTTCATGGAGCCCGAAAGCCCGACATCGCTGGCGCGCTTGCTCTGGCCGATCATCAGCTCGCTGACGCTCACGCTGAAGCTTTCCGGAATCTCATCCGGCAGGCACTCGATTTCGATGGCGCGCGAGACCACTTCCAGCAATCCGCCCTGCACTTTGACTCCGGCCGCTTCGCCGGTAGTATGCACCGGCACGGTGACGCGAATCCGCTTGCTCAGGTCGATGCGTTTCAGATCGGCATGCAGCAGGGTGCCCTTCAGCGGGTCCACCTGCTGGTCTACCACCATCACCGGCGTGCTTTCGCCGCCCTCAATGGCCAGCGTGAAGATGGTGTTGTACCCCGTGCTGGAATGGACGATTCTGAGAATCTCGCGGGGGTTGACGGCAATGCTTATCGGGTCCTGGTAGGCTCCGTAAACAATGGCCGGAATCTGTCCGGCGCGACGCGTGCGCCGCGCTTCATTTTTGCCGCGCGAAGTGCGCACTTCGGCGGTGACGGTAATATCTTTTCGCAAAGCAAATCTCCTAAATCCGGGTTGGAAGTCCGTTCACCCCGAAAAGGCTTGCGTGGGTTCCAGAGCCCGAAAAAAAAATCCCGATTCATCCTGCCACGAAGGGACACGAATGAACGCAAATCTTATTCGCGTTGATTCGTGTTCATTCGTGGCCTCTTAAATAAACAGCACGCTCACGGAAGTCTCTTCATGGATCGACCTTATGGCTTCCGCCAACAATTTCGCGATCGACAGGGTTTTGATTCTTCCGCAACCTTTCTTCTCTTCCGTTAACGGAATCGAATTCGTTACTACCACTTCCTTCAGAACCGATGCCTCGATCCGCTCGACTGCCGGACCGGAGAGCACGGCGTGGGTGGCGCAGGCGGAAACGCCCTTGGCCCCTTTTTCGATCAGGGCTTCGGCGCCTTTCACCAGCGTCCCCGCGGTATCGATCAGGTCGTCCACCAGCAGACAGTGCCGGCCGTTGACATCCCCGACCACGTTCATCACTTCGGCGACGTTGGCCTCTTCCCGCCGCTTATCGATAATCGCCAGCGGCGCATTCAGGCGCTTCGCAAAAGCCCGCGCGCGCTCCACGCCCCCCGCATCCGGCGAAACCACCGTCATATTGGGAACGTTGAGCGATTTAAAATACTCGATCATCACCGGCGAGGCAAACAGGTGATCCACCGGAATATCGAAGAATCCCTGAATCTGCGCCGCGTGCAGATCGAGCGTCAAAACCCGGTCGGACCCCGCCGTTTCCAGCAGGGCAGCCACCAGCCGGGCCGAAATCGGCACCCGCGGCTTGTCCTTGCGGTCCTGCCGCGCATACCCATAATAGGGTAACACTGCCGTGATGCGCTCCGCCGAGGCGCGCTTCAGCGCGTCGATCATCAGCAGCAGTTCCATGAGATTGCGGTCCACCGGCGTGCAGGTGGGTTGGATGACGAACACGTCGGCGCCGCGCACGTTCTCCTGAATCTGGAGATAGATCTCGCCGTCGGCGAACTGCCGGATCATCGCCCGGCCGATCTCGACGCCCAGGTTCTCACAAATCTCGAGCGACAGTTCGGGATTCGCGTTTCCGGTGAATATCTGCAAACGGTCGTGAGTCATCGCACGTATCGGCTTCGGGCTGGCCATGCTTTCGGCAATCGAACCGCTGCGGGACAGTTCCGGCGTGCACACAATTTCCCGTCCCCTGATTGCGGCTGGAAGTAAACATTTTATTTTGTGTTACATTCCGTTGTCAAACCGCAGGGAACCAGGCGCGCGCCGGAAGCACCCACATCCGCCAGCCAGAATTGCCGGCCGCGATAGTAGCTGAGAACGTCGCGGTTCGCGTCCGGCCCCATGGCGCGGCACCACACGATGTGGGCTGCGTCAATATCCGCCGCGTTGTAAACCCACTCATCGTGAAAACTGTGCGTTGCGTCATAGCGTACGAAGACCACGTGCCGGCCGCCCATCCCCAGCAGGCGTTGCGCGATCTGCGCCCGGGGATTGGGCGCGACCCGGCCGGCCATATATGCGATTTTGGGGCCGAAATCGATCTCCAGGCTCGTCATCGCACAGACCAGCAGCAGAAAGACTGCTCCCACGGCACCCACCGCCATGCCGCGCGGACGCCATCGATACAGCGTCACGATCCCGCGCATGATCAGGAACCAGAACACACACGTGTAGGCCGCCAGATAATGCGGATAGAACAGCGGGTAGACCAGGCTGCCGGCGAACGCCAGCGTCACGATGGCGGCGGCCGCGAGCGCCTGCCGGTCTTTGAACGCGAATACCACGAGCACCATCGGCAGCGACCACGGCTCCACGTAGAACAGCCATGTCCGGTTGACGTAATCCCGCCAGATCGGCGCCGGATTCGCTGAGAGGTTGTCCTTGGCCCGCCGCTGATACCAATACATATCGCGCAATTCGCGAAAATCCAGCGGCGGCTCCGGGATAGGCTTCTGCCAGAGAAACGTCTGGGGCACACCCTCCACCTGCCGGCTCAGTTGGTACGGCAGCGTGGTGTAGGAACCGGTGACGGCGCGGTTATGCAGGATAGTCAGGCAGCCGGTGAGAATCAGCGGGAGAAGTAGCAGCGCGCACGTTGGCATCCACCGTTTCCAGCACAGCCGGTCGCGCACCAAAAACCCGGCCATGCATCCGCCCAGGATGGCCAATAGCAGCAGGGACTCGTATGGGCGAATGAGCCAGCAGATGGACCAGCCGGCTCCCGCCACCAGCCCCAACGCCCGTGAAGGCCCGGTGCGCAGACGGCAAAGCGCTCCGAACACCAGGGCGCCGCCACAGGCGCAGAACGCTCCGCCCCAGTACGAATTGCCCCACACCTCGGCGAGGCCGTACTGCGATGCCGCCAGCAGCCCGGCCAGCGCAGCCCAATGCGGCGGCAGGCAGCCGAAGAGCATCCACGCAATGGCGCCGGCCATCAACGCCACCGAGAGCAGCACTCCGGCGTACGGGCTCCCGAAGAGCAGGCGGCCGGCCGCAAGAATGATTCCCTGACCGAGCGGATAGATCGAGGCATAGGCGGGATGCTGCAGAACGTAAATCGTCTCCAGGTGGCGCCACAGAGGATGCGGCGGGTTGGCCAGGCGCCCGTGCAGCAGCGTATCGGCAACCAGCAGATGGCCGAACTCGTCGTGAACGGCCGGCACGGGCGGCGGCAGCCACGGCAGCAGGGCGATCCTGACCAGCACCGGGAACAACATCGCCGCCAGGATGTAGAACGCGCGGCGGCGGGTGGAAGAGTGGAATCGCTTGAGAACTCCCGCCGCCGTTGCGGGATGGCGGCCGGCGAATACGGCGATGGCAGCCGTGAAGATCACGGCGAAGCCATGCGTGATCATGGAGCCAGCCACCTGGCCCACAGCGAGCGGTAGCGCGCGCGGCTCACCAGCGAAACGGGGAAAAGCGTGGCATCGCCGCGCAGCGACTGCAGGGCGCTCGAAACTTCCTCGCGCGTCCGGAAGAGGCCGAACAGCGAGGAACCGCTGCCGGTCATCATCGCCGGCGAGGCGCCCGCGCGCACCAGGCGCTTCTTCCACGCGGCGAGCACGGGATGCTGGGCGAACACCACGGCTTCGAAATCGTTGGCGCCCGCCGTGCAGCCCTCCTGCCAGGCGCGGGCCTGGAACTGCGTCACCTTCTCGTGTCCGGATGCCTCCGTCAGGCAGGGGCTTAGGTCGCGATAGGCCTGCGCGGTATTGACGTGGATGCCGGGAGCGACCACGATGCCGGGCAGCGCACGCGCGTCCGGCAGCGGGAACAGTTCGGTGCCGCGGCCAATCCCGACCGCTGCTCCGCCCAGGAGAAAGAAAGGAACATCGCTGCCCAACTGCCGCGCGATGCCGCTCAGCACCGCCGGCGGCGCCTGCCGGCCGGCCAATGAGGGCAGAGCCAGCAGGACGGCAGCTGCGTCGCTCGATCCGCCGCCCAGCCCCGCGCCCATAGGGATGCGCTTGGTGAGCCGCATTTCCACTCGCCCCGCGATGCGCAGAGTTTCCATCACGGCGTGGGCAGCGCGAGTCACAAGGTTATCGGGTATTGCCAGTGCGTCGGCCAGTTCAATGGACGTTTTGCGCGCCGGCGTGAAGGCGATATCGAGCGTATCGGCGAGCGAAATCGTCTGGAAAATGGTGCGCAGTTCGTGGAAGCCGTCGGGGCGTTTGCCGAGCACCCGCAGGTCGAGATTAATTTTGGCCAGCGCGCGGACACGCGCCTGCCGCGGGCCCTTCATTTGTCGTATTGCAGCAGAGAGAACACGTCGTATGCAGGTAGTTTCTGCCGCCCGTTGAGAAAAGTCAGTTCGACCACGAAGCCCAGGCCCGCCACGGTCCCTCCGGCTTCTGTGACCATGCGGGCGGCGGCCGCCGCCGTGCCGCCGGTCGCCAGCAGGTCATCCACAATCAGCACGCGCTTGCCGCCATCGAGCGCGTCTTTGTGCATTTGCAGGCTGTCGGTGCCGTATTCCAGGTCGTAGGTGACGGTCACGCATTCGGCCGGCAGTTTCCTGGGTTTGCGCACCGGCACGAACCCGGCGCCGAGCGCATAAGCCAGCGCCGGCGCGAAGATGAAACCGCGGGCTTCAATTCCCAGGACCACGTCCACCTGGGCCTCGCGATAGTGATACTTGAGGCCATCGATCACGGCGCGAAAGCCGCAGGCATCCTTCAGCAGCGTGGTGATGTCATAGAAGAGAATCCCCGGTTTGGGAAAGTCGGGAACTTCGCGGATCAGTTTTTTCAGGTCTTCCATCAGGCCTCGATGCGGAACGACCCGTATTGTTGCACGGCGGCCTCCTGTTCTTCAACTCCGCTCCGGGCGCCGTCGCGGCGGACCATCGCGCAGAACGCGAAGCTGGCTCCGCTTCCCGTGGAGGACTCTCCAGATCGCTACCCTTCCGCGGGTCGAGCGATAGTAGACCAGATAATTGCCCATCGGGAACTTCCTGACCATTCCCGGAAACTCAGGCACAGCTACACCGGCCGAAGGGCTTCCCGCAAGTAGTGAGAACACATCGTAGAAGCGCCAGATGAAGGTGGAAGCCGTCTCAACACCCGCCCGTTCGGCGACATAGCTCCAGATGCCGTCCAGATCGGCGCAGGCGTCAGCCGAAATAATGTAAGGCTTCACCGGCGGGCGGCTCGCCTGCTTTTGGCGAGGCGGCTTTTTCCGCGTTTGATAATGTCTTCGAAAAAGCCGCGCAACTCGCGATCCGTTTTCAGCTCGCTCGCATTCCCCGTCGCGACCGAATGCATTCCCTTCCGGATTTGCACCACGAAATCGTCAGGGTCTTCGATCGCGGCTTGTTCAGCCAGCAATTCGTCCTGTTCGAGCCTGCGCAACGCTTCCCGCACCACTTCGCTGGCATTGGCATATCTCCCGCTCCTGACCTTCTCACGGATGAGCTTGGAGAAATGTGGCGTGATCGAAACGTTCAATTGCCGCGTCCCCGTGGCCATGTCTTTAGCGTATCAAAAACCCTATAAATCTTGATTCATCATCAGGCCTCGATGCGGAACGACCCGTATTGTTGCACGGCGGCCTCCTGTTCTTCAACTCCGCGGACGTCGCTCCAGCGCGGGCCGGTGTGCAGCATGCCGGCCATTTCCTGCAGCGCGGCTTTGCCGCCGACGGCGTACACTTCGACACGGCCGTCGTCGAGGTTGCGCACGTAGCCGGTGAGCCCCAGCATGGTGGCGGCGTGCTGCGCAAAGTAGCGGTAGCCGACCCCCTGGACGGCTCCGCGGATGAACCAGCGCCTGGCGATTCTTGCGGCCATGCGACTCCAGTATAGCCGCGCCGGGCGGTATCCTCTCTTAGTGGATACCGCGTCCCTCGAAGAGTTGTATCGACGCCGCGGCTCGCAGCGCCTCTCCGCACGGCTGCGGCGCGCCATCGAGCCTCCGGCGCCGTTTGTCATGAATCCCGCCGAGCCGAAGGATTTTCCGCTGGGACGCTGGAATCTGTATATCGGCGGCGCGGGTCGTGCAGTCGCGGGATATGTCAACCTGGACCTTTTTCCCATGCCCGGCGTCGATGTGGCCGCCGATGCCGAAGCGTTGCCGTTTCCCGATGGCTGCTTCACGCGCGTGGAATGCGATGCCGTGCTCGAGCACGTGCAGCATCCGGAGCGTGTGATGCGCGAAATCGAACGCGTGCTGGCGCCGGGCGGTTATGCGCACGTGGTCACGCCGTTCTGCCATCCCTTCCACGAATACCCGAAGGATTACCGGCGGTTCACCCTCGACGGGCTGAAGCAGATGGCCGGCGGACTGGTCCCGGTTGCGGAAGGCTGGCGCACGGGACCGACCGCGACCATCCTGGTGTTCACGATCGAATACGGGAAACTGCTGCTGCCGTGGAAGGCGTGGCGCGCCGCCGCGCACGTGGCGTTGGGATGGCTGCTGTTTCCATTGCGATATCTGGATTTATTGCTGTTTCGGTCGAAGTATCGAGACAGAATCGGCAATCATTGCTACTTGTGGCTGGAGAAAAACAGGGATCGCAGGTGATTCACCGATTGCGCGCCCGAACGCGTTTCCAGTACGATCGTTGCGGTTTCAGGCGAGGGAATAGCCATGTTCACTTTCGCAGGGAAATCGAAGGCAGTCCAACCCCCAGCGCCCGCCAGGAGGACATCACCCGATCACGCCTCCCTGGGCCACATTCGCGAGGGGAACCGGACCGCCCACGCACAGCGCGGCCTGGGGAATCAGGCCCTGCTGCGGTTATTACACGCTAACGCCGGCGGCGGCGGCCAGGCTGCTCGATCCACGGGCGAGATGGCGCAAGGTCCAGCAAAGAAAACGCAGGAAACAGTCCCCATCACCGGCGATGGGGGCACCGGGGGCGGGTCCGGCGGAACATCCTCCGGGTCGGCCGCCCCCAGCGCGGCCGCCCCGACCTTGAAAAAGACGACGGTGAGCGCGCTTTCGACGAGCGCCAACGGCGGCTTCTCGTGGGGTGTGCGCTGGTCCATCGACAATGCAACCACGTCGACCAACGGATGGATCGTGCAACATGTGGTTGTGCGGCAAAACGTGGAAGCGTGGTATCCGCCGCTGATACCGGGGGCTACCAGGCCGATCGTGCCCGGGCAGGGCTCGTACGGCGGCTTGAGCGAATCGTGGTATCCGCTCTGGGAGGCGTGGCAGGTACGCGGCGGCTCGGTGTTCGTCGGCGGTAGCACTTCGCCGCACAGTGCGGATACATACGGCCAGGGCGCGGTGGGGCCGAACACGAAGGGCACAACCGAAATCGTCGGGAGTGCCGATTTCTATCCGAGCCTTACGCTGCCGACGGCGTTTACCGTAAAGAACGCCGCGCCGGCATGGGCGCTGCCGGCAACCAATACCGATCCCCGGCTGACCGGCGGCACGAGCGCGCTGGACCACAACCTGACCGCAACGTGGGATGGCGTAGGTGGAACGGGCGCAACCACGGCCACTACGGTCTGAGCTGCTTCCAGGCCGGAGGCGGGTTTGGCTCTACGAGGCGTTGGTTTTCATCCGGAGGACGGCATCCGATGGACACGAACGAGAAGACATTTTCCGACCCGAGGTCCGACGATGATGCGGTTCTGCGTGCTGTCTCACAGATACCTTCGGGCGTCACGGACGCCTCTTTGTGGACGCGGGTGGCAAACGATCCCTCCTATCGGCCGTTCCACCGGGCGGTGGCCGTCTACGAACTGTTTCGCCGGCACATTGCAACACCCGTGACTTTGCAGCGGACCGCGTTGCTGCTCGCCGGCGGGGCCTGGTTGCCGGATGCCGCCATCGAGAAAATCGAGTCGATGGCGGGAGAGACTCCGGTGCGGATCCCGGCCGGCGGCGCAGCGTTCATTGTGCGGCTGCCGGGGCATACGGCCGCGGCGCATCCGGAAATCGCCATCTACCTCGCCCTGGACCGGACTCTCGACCCCCGTCTGCTGCGGGATGCGCTGACGGCAACGGCCGCGGATCCAAAAGTCCGGGAGGTCCGCATCATGGAGTTCGCCCTGGTCCCGGAGCGGCTGTCGGCCAGCCGTCCATAGAGCCAAACCGCCAACCGCGCGCTACGCTCCGCCCGAGCCCGAGCGTTTTTGCGCCAGCACATCCTGGACCGCGGTAATCAGTTGTCCCGGAGTGAACGGCTTGTGCAGACAGACCGAGCCGCTCAGTTCCTCTTCGTAGTTGCTGGCGAAGCCGCTCATGAACATCACCGGAACGGTGTGGCGCAGGTGATGCGCCTCGGCGGCCAGCGCGAGGCCGTTCATGCCGGGCATCACGATATCGGTCAGGAGCAGTTCGGGCTGCTCGCGCTCGAGAATCTCGAGCGCTTCCTGCGCATTGGAGGCTTCCATCACCTCATAGCCGGCACGCGTCAGGATAGAGCTCACCAACTGCCTGATTGTCCGCTCATCATCAACGATCAGAATCACTGTTCACCGAAGGCCCGCACTCATGTTACAAGTCCATTGCGCGAATCGTAAAACGTGCCGCGTGTGGATTCGCACAGCCGCCTACCCGAGATTCTTTTCGAACAGCTTGAGAATGCGCTTGTACTCGTCCGCCCAACTGGTGGGCTGCACGAAGCCGTGATTCTCCACCGGATACGGTGCAACCTCCCAGTTTTCCTTGCGCAGTTCGATGAGCCGCTGCACCAGCCGCACGGTATCTTCGAATTCGACATTGGTGTCCACCATGCCGTGGCAGATCAATAGCGCACCCTGGAGACCCTGCGCGAAATAGATGGGAGACGAGCGTTTATAGGCTTCCGGATCGTTCTGCGGCAGGTTCAGGATCTCCCCGGTGTAGCCGTGATTGTACAGCGCCCAGTCCGAAACCGGGCGCAGGGCCGCGCCGGCGGCGAAAACGTCGGGCTGCGTGAACATGGCCATCAGGGTGATGAAACCGCCGTAACTGCCGCCATACAGGCCGATCTTTTTAGGATTCACGCCATACTGCGCCACCACGTATTTCGCGGCATCCACGATATCGTCGAGGTCTTTGCCGCCCATGTGCTGGTAAATGGCGGTGCGCCAGTCCCGGCCATAGCCGGCCGAGCCGCGGTAATCGACATCGATCACCAGGAAACCGTGCTCCATGAGGATGTGGTCGAACATGTACTCGTGGTAGTAAGACGTGGACCACCACTTATCGACGTTTTGAAGATACCCCGAGCCGTGCACGAAGACCACCGCCGGCCCGCCATTCGCGAAATTCGCAGGTTTGAAAAGACGCGCCGGCACCTTGACGCCGTCGCGCGCGGTGAATTCGACAATGGGAACATCCAGCCAGGGATACTGGAAGAACTCAGGCGCGGGCGAGGTGGTGAGCTTGCGCGATTCCGCCATCGGCCGGTTTTCCTGCACGTAGAGCTCGGGAGGTTTGTTGGTGTAAGAGTAGATGTCGGCGATCCATCGTTCGTCGGGCGAAAGGGTCGTGACATGCTTGCCGGGCGCCTGCGTGAGGCGCGTCAACGGGCCGCCGTCGCCATCCATCACGTAGAGATGATTTTCGAAGGGGCTGTCTTTGCTCGCGGTGAGATAAAACCTGGACTTGTCTTTGGACTGCCGCACATTGAGCACTTCCCACTTGCCGCTGGTGAGCGCGCGCTGCTCGCCGCCGTCCCAGGAAACGGCGTAAAGGTGCGAGTATCCGGTCTTTTCGGACTGAAAGAAGATTTCGCGGTCGTTCTTCATCCAGCCGAGGGTATTGAAGCCCGGGCCGCCGACCCAGGCATCGTCATGTTCATCGACGAGCACGCGCGTCTTGCCGGTAGCCGGGTCGAGCGCCAGCAGCCAGCGGTCTTTGAAATCGCCGGAGCGCGCCGAAATCACGGCCTTGGTGCCGGCCTCGTTCCACAGCGGTTCGCTGAGCTGCACTTCGCGTTCCTGCGGCGCAGTAGTGCGCGACGCCGGGCCGCCGTTTTCGCCGGCTGCCTCATTCATGCGCTGGTTGGGAAGCGGGGTGGTCAGCGCCTGGCCGGGATCGACCCATTTCACGGCACCGGTCGTCACATCGATGATGGCGAGCCGCACGCGGCGCTGGCTGTCGCCCACGTTGGAGCGGCCGTTGATGTCCTCGACGTAACCGGAATCGGTGATCCAGGTAGGGACGATGGTGTTCTTGGCGTTCCCGGCATCGAAGACCGAGGCGATGACGCTTTTGCCATCGGGCGTCAGTTGCAGCGCGCCGGCGCTCTCGCGGGCCTGCAGCGTGAAAGGCTTGCGCTCGGGGCCTTCCTGTTTGCGGCGGGCCTCTTCTTCGGTGCGCAGGGCGGCGCGGTCGCGCACGGTCTCAAAGAAATCCTTCTCTTCATTCCGGATGAATCGCTGGCTGGCGCTGGCGGGCGGCTGGCTGCCGGACGCCGAAGCGGTCTCGATGCCGCCGCGGCCGCCGCCGAATCCGCGACCCCCTCCCTGCCCGCGGCCGCCGCCGCCGAATCCGCCCGCCGGGGCGGCAGACGTAAGTGGGGAAGCCGCCGAGCGCATATCGGTCATTTGTTCCAGGAAGCCCGTATCGAGCGCCATGACGAAGAGGTTGCCGCCGCGCGTGAAGTAAATGCGGTTGCCATCGGGGAGAAAGTGGGGGTTACTTTCGGACTCAGTGGTCTTGGTGACCTGCCGCGTCTTGCCGGAGGTGTCGTCGTAAATGAAGATATCGCCATCGCGCGCGAAAACGGTATAACGGTGGTCGCGCGTCATGTCGCCGAACGCGGGTGGGGCGGCTTTGGCCTCTTCGTCGGTCAGTTTGCGCAGGCCGGAGCCGTCGCGCCCGACCTCGTAAGTGTCCATGGGGGCGTCCAGTTTGTCGGAAGCCTGTTTCCATTGAAAATAGATATTGCGGCTGTCGAAGCTCCAGCGCACCTGGGAGGGCTCGTAACCCACCAGGCCGGGACCGCGCATAATATTGTCGATGGTCAGGGCGAACTTATCGGCCGGTCTGGCCTGGAAAACGAAGAGCGCCAGGGCGCAGGGAATGAGTAGTTTGTGTGTCAAGCCAAAATCATATCTCAACCGGGAAACGGCGGGGCGGCCTGCTGTAACCTAAAACCGTGTCTTTCGTGAGACAGTAAAGAAACTGGCGGAGCTATGGGTAGCGCGATGGCAAAACGTGCGGCAGCGAAGGAACAGCCTCAAAAGTCGGACGCCGGCGCGCCGGATTTGAAGGATCCGTCGCTGTACCTGAACCGCGAGCTCAGCCTGCTGGCGTTCCAGTGGCGCGTGCTGGAGGAGGCGGAAGACGAAAAGAATCCGCTGCTCGAGCGGGTGAAGTTCCTCTCCATTCTGGGTTCCAACCTGGACGAATTCTTCATGGTGCGGGTGGCCGGCCTGGTGGCGCAGGTGGAAGCCGGGATGACTGAGGCCTCGCCGGACGGAATGACGCCGCGAGCGCAGCTTGTGGCTATCCGCCGCGAAGTGAAGAAACTGCTCAGCGAGGCGCATCGCGCGCTGGAGAAGATGGAAGCGGAACTGCGCGAAGCGGGCATCGTGATTCACGAGTACGCGGAACTTTCGGAAGCGCAGCGCAAGCGCGCCACCACGTATTTCGAAGAGACCATTTTCCCGGTGCTCACCCCGCTGGCGTTCGATCCCGGCCGTCCGTTTCCGCACATTTCGAACCTGAGCCTGAACCTGGCGGTGCTCATTCGCGATTCCGCGGGGATGGAGCGCTTCGCCCGCGTGAAGGTGCCGGATTCTCTGCCGCAACTGGTGCCGCTGAACGGCACCCCGGCCCATCCGGGCAAGCGGACCAAGCCGAAACATACAGACCTGGTATGGCTGGAGCAGGTGATCGCGGCCAATCTGCCGGCGCTGTTTCCGGGAATGGAAGTCCTCGAGGCGCATCCTTTTCACGTGACGCGCGATGCCGATATCGCCATCAAGGAACTGGAGGCGGAAGACCTGCTGGAGTCGGTGGAAGAGGGCGTGAAACAGCGCCGCTTCCGCGATGTCATGCGCCTGATGGTGACGCAGGACATGCCGGCGCCCATTCTGACCATCCTCGTGAATAACCTGGAGGTGGGGCAGAGCGACGTCTATCGGACGTATCATCCGCTTTCGCTGAAACGCCTGTACGGTCTCTACACCCTGGATCGTCCGGAGCTGAAATATGCCCCGTTCCTGGCCGCCACGCCGCCCGAGATGGTGGAGACCGCCGAGGACGATGACATCTTCGCGCTCATCCGGCGGCGCGACATTCTGCTGCACCATCCTTTCGATTCCTTCCAGCCGGTGGTCGAGTTTCTGCGCAAGGCGGCGCGCGACCCGGGGGTTCTGGCAATCAAGATCTGTCTCTACCGCGTGGGCCGCAACTCCCCGGTGGTAGAAACGCTGCTCGAGGCCATCGGCGAAGAAAAGCAGGTGGCCGCGCTGGTCGAATTAAAAGCGCGCTTCGACGAAGAGAGCAACATCGAATGGGCCCGGGCGCTGGAAAGCGCGGGCGGCCACGTGGTCTACGGACTCATCGGGCTGAAGATCCACTGCAAAGTGGCGCTCGTGGTGCGGCGGGAACAGGACCGCATTGCGCGCTACGTGCATCTTTCCACCGGCAACTACAATACCGTGACGGCCCACCTGTACACCGACATGGGCATCTTCACGGCCGACGAGCAGATTGCCGACGATGTAAGCGACCTCTTCAATTACCTGACCGGATATTCCGTCAAGAGCGATTACCAGAAGCTTCTGGTGGCGCCGGTGAACCTGCGGACGCGCTTCGAGGAACTCATCGAGCGCGAGATCAAGCACGCCAAAGCCGGCAAGGGGCGGCTGATCTTCAAAATGAACTCGCTGTGCGATCCCCGGCTGATTCGCGCGCTGTACCGCGCCTCGCGGGCCGGGGTGAAGATCCAACTCCTCGTGCGCGGCATCTGCTGCCTGCGGCCGGGAGTGCCGGGAGTAAGCGAGAACATCGAAGTGACCAGCATCGTAGGCCGGTTCCTGGAGCACAGCCGCATTTACTACTTCCAGAACGGCGGCGACGAAGAGGTCTACATCGGCAGCGCCGACCTGATGCCGCGGAACATCGATCATCGGGTGGAAGTGCTGGCGCCCATTCGCGACCACAACCTGGTGCGGCACATCCGCGACCAGGTGCTCGAGACGTACCTGAGCGACACGATCAAGGCGCGGTCGATGTCGGCAAACGGAACCTACTCCCGCAAAAAGGCGGCCGGCGGCAAACGCGCCCTGAACAGCCAGGAAAAGCTGATTCAGCGGCGAAGCACCAAGGGGAAACGGTAGCCGTCAGTTGGCGTCTGCCGCTGGACCCCCGCCGATTTCCCCGTGCAGATTGCGAAGGTACGCCAGCTCGGCCAGTTTGTGGCGGCGATACAAAAAGAGAAAGACGCCGAACAGCACGGCCGCCGGCCAGACCACGTCGATCGCGGTCGAACCGAACCGGAGCCACTGCCACAGCGGCTTTCGCGGCTCCGGCATCTGCCGGTAAATCCAGCCCAGGCAGAAGGCGGTTTCCGAAAGAAACAGCGCGGCGCCGAACCATACGGCCGCGAGCCGCGCGCGGCACCGCCGGATGGAGAGCTCGACAAAGGCAGCCGTATCGATGGACGCCGGCGCCCAGTTGCCGCGGTTCACCGAGAGCGAAAACGTCCACGCCGCACCGATGAAGAGCCACGTGGCCGCAGCCAGCAGGATGTAAGGCGGCCGCGGCGAGCGGAGCGCGAACCACAGGGCGCCGCCGCCGATGGAAACGGTGACCAGAATATCGGCCGCGAGCGCGATCTTCATCCATCGCGACTGCCGTTCCACCTTTCTCCGCAGGTCCGCGGGCACGGCATTGTCGGTCTGCCACTCGCGCCGCCACGCATCCAGCTCTGCATCGACGTTCATTTCGTTTGCTCCAGCGATTTGCGCAAAATCTGGCGGGCGCGAGTGAGCCGCGCGCCGACGTTGCTTTCCGATATCCCCAGGACCTCGGCGATTTCGGCGTACCCCAGGCCTTCCAGCGTGAGCGTAATGACCTGGCGGTACGCGAGAGGCAAGCGATGGATCGCGTCCTGCAGCCGCGCGGCGCTCTGTTCCCGCGCCAGGCCGGATTCCGGATCGGGCGCCGGATCACGCACTTCGATTTCGTCGTCATAGGCCGGCATCTGCGACCGCGTGCGCGCCAGGTGCGAAATGGCGCGGTTGTGAGCGATGCGGAAGAGGAATGTGCGCTCCGAGCACTCGCCGCGAAAGCGGGGCAAGGCCTGCCAGACGGCCAGTGCGATTTCCTGTACCAGGTCGTCGCGGTCCGTGGCGCTGTTCGTATAGCTGGCTGCCAGCCGCGCCAGCGCGGAACCGTTGGCCGCTATCAGCCGGTCGAAGTTGTTCTCGAGCGCCGCGCGGTTCACAGGGGACGCCGCCTGAACATCCGGGAAAATGGTCTCAGTTTCCGTACACGATTTCATCACGGTGCAACCTGGCGGCGGCGAACCGCAAAATGAGCGCAGCAGCGGCGGCGGTGAGAATCGCCGCCAGCAGCGCCTGCGCCGCGCTGACCGGCGTGCCCGAAACCAGCGACTGCAGTTGCAATTCCTGACCCACGAGCGGGAGAAATCCACACCATGGCCGGGGCGCCGGAGAAAATACCACCAGCATGCCGAGCGCCATGGGCAGGAAAACGAGCAGAGAAAGGTATGTCTGCGCCTCTTTCAACGCGCGGCAAAGCGTCGAGATGGCAATCTGCGCGGATGCGGCCAGGAGCGGCAGCGGAAGAATGACCAGCGCCATCACCAGCAGTACCTGCGGCCGCGAAGCCTCCACCCGGATTCCGGCCAGCACCAGGACCAGCGCACTGCCTGCCAGGTTCAGCAACAGACCGGCGATTGCAAACAGGCTCACCGCGAGCCACTTCCCCGCCAGCAGGTCAATCCGGGGCACCGGGTTCAACAGCAACGGGAGTAGCGAATGGCGCTCCCGCTCGCCCGCAACCGTGTCCATCGCGATGCTCATGCCGCCGACGAAGGCCGCAACCAGCGTGAAGATCGACAGCATGCTCACCACCACTTTGGCGCCATTTGGCGAGTGCGGCGGGCCGGCCGCGGATACCAGCCCCACGACCAGCGGCCCCATCAGCGCGTAAAACAGCGACGAGACGAGCGAACGAACATCGCGCAGCGCGTCGATGGTCTCTTTGCACGCGACGACCAGGGTTGGAGTCAGCATGAAGACCGCTCTCCTTCGGCGGTAAGTTGCACAAACGCATCTTCCAGGGAGGCTGCGCCGGTCAGAGCGCAGATGCCGGCCGCCGATCCCTGGGCTTTCAGAGCGCCATTCGAAATGACGACGACCCGGTCGCACAGCAGCCGCACCTCGTCCAGCACGTGGCTGGAGAAGACGATGCAGACGCCGGATTCGCGCAGGCGCTTAAGAAGATCGCGCAGGGAACGCACGGTTGGAACATCCAGGCCGTTGGTGGGCTCGTCGAGCAGCAGATTCCGCGGCCCATGCAGCAGAGCGCGGCCGAGAGCCGTTTTCATGCGCTCGCCCTGGGAGAACCCCGCCGTGCGGCGGCCGGCGATCCGGTCCAGCCCCAGCGCCGGGATGACGGAAGCGAGGCGCTCGTTCAGCAACCCCGGCGCCATGCCGCGAAGACGCCCGAAGTACAGGAGATTCTCCCGCACGGTGAGCCGCGGATAGATGCCGGTGTGGTCGAGGAGCGCGCCCAGGCGCTGCTGGCGGCCGAGAGGGTCGCGCAGTTCGCCATCGATCCGGACCTGGCCTGCGTCCGGCTGCAAAACGCCTGCAATCATGCGCAGTGTGGTGGTCTTGCCCGCGCCGTTGGAGCCCAGGAGACCGGTAATCGTTCCGTCCGCCGCCTCGAAGGATAGATCGTTGACCGCCGGGCGCCCGTGAAAACTTTTGCAGAGGTGATGAACCTGAATCATATCCGTCTGCAGAGATAGTCCGGGCGGCCGGAGATTCCTTACAGACAAAAGCACCGCTTCCTTTGGTCGCGGCTCCGGGCGCGGTTTTCGACGGAAGGATCGGTGCTCTTTGCTCTCAGGCGATCTTGGCGGCGAACACCACCGTGTGGCCGCCCGGCTCGTAGACGCCAATTTCGCGCATTCCGTAGAACGTGGTGCGTTCGGGCATGACGATGGGGTAGCCGTCGAGGCGTTTCAGCACATCGGCAAAATCCTCGACTTCAATGAAGAGCGCGGTGTTGTTACAGCCGTTGCGGGCAAAGCGCGGCTCGTCTTTGCGAACGCTGGCGAGCGATTGCATCATCAGCTCCGCGCCCTGGCGCTCGAGAATGACAAAGCCCAGGCGGTCGCCTTCGGGCACTTCCACGGTTTTTTGAAACGCCATCCGGTCTACCCAGAACGGCAGCGATTTCTCGATCTCTTCGACAATCAGAACGGGTGTCAGTTTCATGAACCGATCTTAGCCGCGTGCCGGGCCGCCGGTATTGGAAAAAACGGCCATGGGGGTGCGGCCGGTGAACTCGCGGAAGTCGTGGATCAGGTGGGCCTGGTCGAAGTAGCCCGCGTCTGCCGCCACATCCGCCCAGTCGATGGGCTCCTGCCCGCGGGCGATCCGGCAGGCGGCGCGGAAGCGCAGGACGCGGCACAACAGCTTGGGTGTGAGGCCGCTCTCTTCCAGGCAGCGGCGCCGGAACTGGCGTTCGCTCAGGTTGGCCTGGCGCGCGATCCATTCCAGATCGGCCATGCCGCGCACCGCGGTCATGGCCGCAATGGCGCGCTGTACATTGCCCGGAGAAGCCGGCGAAGGCATGGCTTCGAGGAGTTCGCTTGCGGCGGCATCCGCCCCCGGCGCAGCGGCCAGCCGCTCTTCGAGCACCCGCGCCCGCGCTCCCCACAGCGCCTCCAGAGGCACCGTGGCATCGGTCAACTCGCCCGGCGCGGCGCGCAAAAACTGGCCGGCCATTCCCGGATGAAAGCGGACCCCCGCGGTCAGCGCAGCCGCCGGCAGCGACACCCGCTGCTCCACGGTCATGGCGCCCACCGCGACCAAGCCCGTCTCCCGCGAATAGATCACATCCAGACAGCCATCCGGCGGAACGCGGTGCTCCCGCACCGGAGCATCCGTCTCGATGGACCAGGCGCACTCCACCCACGGGCTCAAACGCGCCGGCGGATTGCGCTCACGGTACACGGCGCCTCGAATTATACTCCGGCCAGCGGAAGGAGTCGCGCGCCTACCGGCGGCCCGGGAGACGCCGGCCGCGGCTCACGCGCAGCGCGGCGAACAGAATGGCGGCGGCGCCAAATGTCCAGGCAGCGGGTTCGGGCGTGGGCAGAATCTCGCCGAACCGGCCCTCGCTTTCGTCTGCGGGGCCGGCGGTGAAGTACAGAGTGCCTGCCGGCCCACCGTTCGCCGAGCCGCTCCCGAAGCGCAGTCCCCAGAGCCCGTCGATCATGAGCGGCGCGCCTCCCGAAGAGAGCGTTTCCAGGAAGTTCCCCGTGGTCGGATCGAACGCGTTGATCTGGCCATTGCCGAAATTGCCCACCAGAAGATCGCCGCCCAGGCCGCCGAAACTGGAAGGAGCAATCGCCAGTCCCCAGGGCGCATCCAGCACGCCAGCGGTGGTCAGCCGGCCCAGGAGGTTGCCGTTCAGATCGAAGGTATCGACCAGCCCCAGCCCGGGGCCATCCACCTCGTCGAACGTAGTCGTGTTCACTTCCGCGTATGCAATGTAGAGCACACCGTTGAGTACCTGCACGTTGAACGGCGCGTATCCGGCCGGCAGATTCGGATCGGCAAAGACTCCGGTCAGGTTCGGGGCCGCGGCTTCGCCTTTGACTACGTCCACGTTCCCCGTTTTGAAATTCGCCAGGTAGGCATAATCGAAACCGCCGACGCTCGCGATGGCCAGACCTTTGTATTCGCTCGTGCTGCTGGGAGTCATGAGTGTCTCGGCGGTGGTTCCCAGCGCGCCGCGCCAGCCGTACAGGCCGCCGTCTTCGCCATCGAACAGGAAGGAATCGGCATTGAAACCACTGCTGCCGTTGAACACAATTCCGGAGATCGGCGCCGCATTCGGCATCCCCACTGTCAGCGCTACCTTGCTGCCTGCGCCCGTGTAAACGACCGATGTGCCAGTGCCGTTATCGGCGAGCCACAGCGGGCTTGTGGCGCTGGCGGCGATGCCCCACGCATTCACGAGATTGGAATCAGAGCCATTGGTCGCCAGTGTGATGGCATTGAACTGAATGGGACCGGCCTCTGCAATCGGCACGGCCAGAGCTAAGATTGCGGCGGCGTACCGCCAGAAATTCCCCGTCATTGCACCCCTTCCCTTTCAGAGATCAGGATAGGCGGGAAGCCTGGAAGAGTCGATTGGACACCTGTAAAATCGAACCGCAGAGTCGTTAGGAACCGTCCACATTACAAGTGCTTACCGTTGGCGTGTTGCGAATCGTACTCGGGCGGCACCAGGAGTGTGAGCGCGTCGGGTACAATCCCCACTTCGGCGGGCAGGTGCCCGGCGAATTCCCCATCGATCTGCACGTACACACGGCTGTCCTCGGGGCACGACAGCTTCACGTCGCCGGCGCGCAGCACTTCGACGCCCTTGAGACCCTCCAGGCGTCCCACCGCGAGGCCCGCGAAATACTTCACATAGGGCAGGGTGGAGCGGCCCTGAAACAACACCACCTCGAAGCGGTCGTCGAAGAGACTTACTTCGCGGGCAATTTCGAAATCGCCGCCGTAATTTCGCACCTTGCTCACCAGCGCGAAGGAGCATTCGCGCGGGCGCCCGTCGATTTCGGCGTGAAGCTGCGCGAGCCGGCGTCCCAGCAGGCTCCAGCCCGCCACCCAATAAGCGAACTTGCCGGTGCGGGCTTTCAGACCGGCGCTGACGTGATACACGATGTGCGCGTCCAGTCCCACTCCCGCCATGAGCAGAAAATAGCGCGAAACTTTGCCGCCGTCCGCCGAAAGCCTCCCCACGGAAATGCGCCGCGGGACGCATGTATCCAGGCGCGAGGCCACACGATCCATGCGCGCGCCGAGCCGCATCTCCATGGCCAGCACGTTGGCGGTGCCGGCCGGCAGCACCCCCAGGGGCACTTGCGAATGGACCATCCCTTCGATGACTTCGTTGACGGTGCCGTCGCCGCCCGCCGCCAGAATGAGGTCCGCGCCGCGTTCGATATGCTCGCGCGCGAGGCCGCCGGCCATGCCCGGCCCGGTAGTGGGCGCGGGCGTCACGCAGTGGCCGTGCCGGGCAAGGATTTCGCTTGCGCGCTCGATCAGCGCTCCGCCATGCCGCCTGATCTTTCCCGCCTGCGGATTATAGATCAGGACGGTCTTCCTGTAACTTGTTATGGTATTCTCCCGTTTCCTCGTTAAATTATAGATGAGAGGCCGATGAAAGATCCCGCTCGTGAGATCGAAGAATTGCGCGACCAATTGCGGCGCCATGAACACCTGTACTATGTGCTGGATCGGCCCGATATCACCGATGCCGAATACGATGCGCTCATGCGCCGCCTGCAGCAGCTCGAAGCCGTGCACCCGGAACTTGTCACGGCGGATTCTCCCACGCAGCGGGTGGGAGGCAAGCCGCGGGAAGGCTTCGTCAAGATCCGCCACAGCTCGCAGATGCTCAGCCTGGATAACGCTCTCAACGAAGGCGAGCTGCGCGATTTCGACCGGCGCGTACGCGATCTTTTGGGCGGTGCGCCGTTCCGCTACGTCACCGAGCTGAAAATGGACGGCCTCTCCATGGCCGCGCACTACCGTAACGGCCTCTTTCAACAGGCGGTGACGCGCGGCGATGGCGCCGTGGGCGAAGAGGTCACCGAAAATGCCCGCACCATCCGCTCTCTGCCGCTGCACGTCAAGACCGCGCGGCCGGCCTTCGAAACGCGCGGCGAAACCGTCATGAACCGGCGCGCCTTCGAACGGCTCAACGCCGAGCGCGAAGAACGCGGCCTTTCGCGCTTCGCCAACCCGCGCAATGCCGCCGCCGGCTCGCTGCGCGTTCTCGAGCCGCAGATCACCGCCTCGCGCCGCCTGGATTACTACACCTATTTCCTGCTGGTGGACGGCCGCCCGGCGGTGGAAAGCCACTGGGAATCGCTCGAGGAGCTGGCGCGCATGGGCTTCAAGGTGAACCCCCACAGGAAGCTCTGCCGCGATATCGACGAAGTCGTGGCTTTCTGCGCCCAATGGGAGGGTGCGCGCGAAGACCTGGCGTACGAAATCGATGGCGTGGTGGTGAAGGTGGATTCGGTGGCGCAGCAGCAGGCCCTCGGCTTCACAGCCAAGGCGCCGCGCTGGGCTATCGCTTACAAATATCCGGCGCGCCAGGCGGTGACCGTAGTGGAGAACATCGAGGTGCAGGTGGGCCGCACCGGCGCGCTCACTCCGGTGGCGCATCTGCGGCCCGTCGAAGTAGGCGGCGTCACCGTTTCCCGCGCCACTTTGCACAACGAAGACGAAATCGAGCGGCTGGGTTTGCAGACCGGCGACGAAGTGGTGATCGAGCGCTCGGGCGACGTCATCCCCAAAGTCGTGCGCGTGCACTCGCAGGGCTCCTATCGTAAGAAGTTCCGCATGCCTACCAAGTGCCCGGTTTGCGGCGGCAAGGTGGTGCGCGAGGAAGGCGAAGCCGCCAGCCGCTGTATCAACACCAACTGCTCGGCGCGGCTGAAGGAATCGATCCTGCACTTCGCCTCGCGCGGCGTGATGAATATCGATGGCATGGGCGAGGCGGTGGTCGATCAACTGGTGGACCGCGGCATGGTGCAGAGCGTGGCCGATCTCTACGACCTCACCGTCGAGAAACTCATGACGCTGGAGCGCATGGGGAAAAAATCGGCCTCCAACCTGGTGCGCAATATCGAGAATTCGAAGAGGAATCCGCTGCCGCGCGTCCTCAACGCCCTCGGTATCCGGTTCGTCGGGGAACGCACCGCGGTCTTCCTGGCCGAGCAGTTCGGCGATCTGGATGCGATCTCGGCCGCGGGCCTGGACGAGTTGCAGCAGGCCGAAGAGGTCGGCCCCAAGGTCGCCGAGAGCATATTCCAGTTCTTTCGCGAGCCGCGGAACCAGGAACTGGTGGACCGCCTGCGCGCCGCCGGCCTGCAGTTTACATACACGTCGAGGCGCCCCAAAGCCGGCCCGCTCCAAGGACTCACTTTTGTGCTCACCGGCACTCTGCCGTCGCTGACGAGAGAGGATGCCAAACGCCTCATCGAGACCGCGGGCGGAAAAGTGGCGGGCTCGGTCAGCAAAAAAACCAGCTACGTCGTAGCCGGCGAAGACGCCGGTTCGAAGCTGGCCAAAGCCCGCGAATTGGGTGTCAAAGTGGTAAACGAAGAGCAGTTGCTGGATTTGATTAAGGTGGAGTAGCGTTCGGCCGTCAGCCGTCAGCCCTACCTGTCCGTCTGTTTGACGTCTCTGGTTACCTTCTTCAGCGAATTCATCAGCTCGTCGGAGGCATCGACAAGCTGCGTGGTATCGTAAATCACCCGCGGGGTGAGGAACACGATCATTTCGGTTCGTGACTTCTGCACGCTCTTTGCCCCGAAAATAAAGCCGAGTACGGGAATGCGGTTCAGGAACGGAACGCCGCCCGAGGAGCTGGAGTCCTGTTCCAGAATCGCGCCGCCCAGGGCCACGGTGTCGCCATCCTGCACGGTGAGCTGCGTCGCGATCGAGCGGTTCGAAAACGAGGGCGACACATCGCTGACGCCCGGCGGCGGCGCGGTCGGCGCGCTGTACTGCTGCTGCAGTTGCAGGGTGACGATGCCGCTCGGGTTCACGTGCGCCATGATGTTCAGCGTGATACCGGTGCTCTGATTGCCGATGGTGTTGGCGAAATCCGTGTTGCCGCCGGTCTGCACGCCGGTGGCGGCCGTCGAAGTTAGGATGGGCACCTGCGTTCCGACATTCATCACCGCGGGCACGCCATCGGTCGCGATGATGGTGGGGGCGGAGATGACCTTGGCATAGGTGGTGTTGTCGTTGGCGCTGAGTGAGAACAGCAGCTCCTTGCTGCGCAGCACCATCTCGGCGGCAGTGAGGGTAACTCCGGCGCCCGTGCTCGTTGCCACCACGTGGGTGGTCGTGCCGCCCGGCAGCGTGTCGGAGCGGTTCTGCAGGAACGCCGATACGCCGGCGCCGTACGCGCTCGTAAGGTCGACCTCGTAGATCTTGGCGTCGATCAGCACCTGCCGCGGCGGCACGTCGAGCTGCTGCAGCAGGTTCTTGATCGATTCGTATTCCTGCGGTGTGCCCTGGATCAGCAGTGTATTGTCGAAGGGATTGGGAATCACGTGCGGCATCCGCGGATTTGCCGCACCTCCCGCCCCCTGCCCGGAGAGATAACTGCCGGTCAGATCGCGCGCTCCCTGCGCCGCGACGGCAGCCGGTGAGGCCGGCGTGGAACTGTTCACACTCATGTAGGGGTTGCCGCCGTACATTCCGGGATATGCTCCATAAGCACCGCCGTAGCTTCCGGCCCCGTAGGGAGACATGCCCATGCCGTAACTGCCCATACCGCCGTAGCCGTAACTGCCAAATCCGCCCGGCGCAGTCATGCCGTAGCCGGTGCCGTTATAACCCATGCCGGCCGCCATCATGCTGTTGTTGGCCTGTGCCGCGAGGCCGATCAGAGCGTACGGATTCCCGCTGTAGAGCGCCATCACCGCCATGGCCACCATTTCGGGCCGCGCGTATTTCAAGCGATACACATAGTTGTTGACCGCGCCGGCTTCGAGCTTGACGGGCACATCCAGCTTATCGATCCATTGCTTCACTTCGGTGAAGATACCCGGGTTCGGCGCCACCGCGATCACGGTGTTGATGCGGTCCACCGGGATGAATTTCACAGCGGCGTTCTTTTCGCTCAAAGCATACGCTTTGAAAACCGAATCCAGGTCCTTGACCAGGTCGCTCGGCCGGCTGTTGTTGACCTGGTAAAGCTGAACCCGCTTGCCGGCGAAGGTGTCGCTGTCGAACATGGCGACCAGTTCCATGACGCGGCGCATGCTGCGGGCGTTGTCTTCAATGATGATGAGGTTGGCGGGCGCGTAGGCAATGTGCGTCGCGCCCTCACCCAAGAAGGGCGCGATCAGTTTATCCAGTTCCTCGGCCGTCGCGTACTTCAGAAAGACCAGGTTCATGATCATCTGCTCGTCGTCCGGCAAGGTCTTAGGGTCGGCGTTAATCTCGGGGGCAAGGGGCAGAGACGAGACCGCCGCGATGGGCACAATGCGGTACATGTCCCCCACCTTCACCATGGTGGCGGCGTTGACCCGCAGCACCGTCATCAGCAGGTTCATCACGTCGAAGGGTTTGACTTCGCCGTAGGTGTGGATGGACACGCTGCCTTTCACGCGCGGGTCCAGAATGTAATTGATCTTGAGACGCTTGGCCAGCAGGTCGATCAGGTCTACAAGGTTGTTGTTGGGCAGGTCGAGAATCAGCCCGCCGGTATCGGTAACCCGGGCCGCCTGTGTCTGTATGCCCGGCGCTTGCCCGGCTGCGGGCTGCGGGGCGGCAGCCGGCGGGTGCTGTTGCTGCTGCTGCTGGCCGGGCTCCGGAGGCACGAACACGTACGAAGGAGCGACGCCGCTGGTGTACGGAGACGCGGGTTTGTTCTGCTGCGGAGGCTGTTGTTGCTGCTGGGGAGGGTTCTGTTGCTGCGGGGGCTGCTTCTGCTGCTGCGCCGCCTGGATTCCAAACGCCAGGAGGGCGGCCACCGCCAGCGAGCAAGGAAGAAGACGACGCATCATCGGCTCCTATTGCCCGTCCCGCTCGCGCTGCCGGTTCCAGACGGCCTGTTCCATTTCGTCGAGGTCGGTCTTGCGGGTCTGCCATGTCTGCACGCCGAACGGCGTTCGCCGCTCGAAGCGGACGCTGTCGCCGGCTTCGGTGGCCTTTACCGCATCCAGGCTCTGCTGCGCGGCCAGGCTCAGGGGCGCGGCCCCCTGCGGAGCGGGCGCGGGCACATCTTCGAGCCGGGCGACCCCGAACGGCGTCTGGCGATAGATCCATTTCTTCCCCTGCGCGTCGGTGTAGTGAAACGAGCCGGGAGCGAATTCGATGGCTCCCGCCGGAATCGTAATCCTGGCGGGAGCGGCCGCCGTTACAGCGGGCTTCGCCGGCCGTGCCTTGCTCTTGCGCGCCGGCTGAGCCGCCGGCGCCATCACCACGCAAACAGAGAACAGCAATAACGTTTTCATCGCAAACTCCAGTTCCTTCGATATTCGTGGGGCGCCGCTTACTTGCCCGCCACCGGCTCCCAGTAGCAGATCTGTCCGAAAGGCCCCGGTTTGACTACTTTTCTGTAGCCATCGGAGATCGTCCCGGCTTCCATGCTGTCGTTCGGATTGCACTCCCGAACGCCGCGCGCCTCCTGCCCCGGTCCCGTCGGCGCCTTCGCCACCGGCGGGGGCGGGGGAGCGGAAGCCGCCATGGCCGCGCGCGTATCCTGCACCGGGCCTTCCGACTCGGCCGGCTTCACCGTAATCTCATCCAGCGAGCGGTGCACCGTCTTGCCGTCCCATTCCAGGTCGATCCCTTCTCTAGAGACGCTCACAAGCGTGAATTCGCCGATTTTTTCTCCCGGACGAATAGGCTCATTCGGCGTATTCGCGGTCAGGCTGAGAATTGCCGTGGGACCGTCCCCCAGATTCATCATTCCGTGGTAGACCGGCAGGGGCGGCATGGGCTTGGGCGGCGGCGGAGGCGGTCCGGGGTCCACCGGCACGTCGGGATTGCGCGAGCGGTCCAGCAGATCCTTCTGGGCGATATCCGCATACTGTGAAGGCATCACCGGCGGCGGCGAAGGCAGAGCCGAAAACGGCGGCGCCGGCGCGGGCTGCATCCTGTGCTGCAGTTCCGCGGCCTGCCGGGCCCTGGCGGCCAGCCACATGCCGCGAAGCTGCACGGCCGCCCACGCCGCCACGGCCAGCAGCACCAGGTTCAGAAACATCAGCTTGCGGTTCAAAACGCCGCCGTCCCTTTCTTTTCTGTTTGTACCAGTTTGTGCGGCACCACCGCAGCCACGCTCAGCCGCACCTGTATGTTCTTTTTCTTGTCGTTTCCGCCGGCGACCCGGATATCGTCGGTCGCCAGGATCTGCGGCTGGTCGGCCAACGCCGCCAGAAAGTTCACGAGCTGCTCGATGGCGCACGTGAAGCCCACGGTAACGGAAACTTCACCGTAATCCGGCGTCAGCGAGCGGTCGTGCGCCTCTTCCATGCCGTGGATCTCGATCCCGTTGGCCTGCGCCACGGCCTGCGTCACCTGCAAAAGCTGCGCCTGCGCCTGCGCCTTGGTATCCGCCCGCAAAATGCCCTTCTCCCGCGCATCCAGCTCCGCCGCGGCTTTTTTGAAAATGGTCTCCCGGCCTGGAACGGTAGCTACTTTCTGGCGAAGCAGTTGCAGCCGCGCCTCGGCCTGCGGGATGGTCTCCGAAGGCGCCACCGTGGCCGGCGCGCTGCTGCCGCCGAGGCCGAACCGCACCACCACCGTGATCACCAGCAGGGTGAAGAGCACCGCCAGCAGCCGCTTGTCATCCAGTTTCATGGCCGTCCGCTCCGGTTGGCGTGAATGATGAACTGCTCGCCGCCGCTTTGCGACTTCACCTCCGAATCCGGGGTCGTGCCTTTGAAGTAGCGCGAAGAATCCAGAATCTTGATCAGCGGCGCGGCCTGCGGCGCTTCGCCGGTCACCCGCACCTGCTCGCGCGAGAGCTCGATGGACGTGGTCCAGGCGGGCGGTTCGATCAGGTGGGTCAATTCGTTCAGCGAATCCAGGTCGTAGCGGGTCTGCGAGCGGTATTGATCCAACAGGCGGGTGCGCGCGCGCAGGGCTTCGGTCTGCCGCGCCAGGGCGTCGGCGCGTTCGGCGGCCGGCCGCAGGCGTGCAATTTCGGCATCCAGCGCATGCAGGTATTGCCGTTGGGCGTATTTCGAGTAGGCCGCCATGCCGAGCGCCAGCAACAGCACCGCCGCGCCCAGCGCCACCGTAGGAACAAACACCAGCCGCGAGCTGGACTTTCGATGTTCCACCGGCAGCACGTTCGCCGACGGCGCAAGCCGGGGACAGGCCCCCGCCAGCGCCGTGGCGTACGGCAGTGCGTTGCGGGAAAGATCGTTCTCGATGGGATTCACGGCCGGCTTGGGCAGCACCTGCTCGAGCGCCAGCGGCGCCGTATCCGGCGGCAGCCGCAGTTCGCTCAGCGCCAGAACCGTGGCGCGCGGCTCGGGAACTTCGAATTCCGCGGAAAAGACCGGCCGCGACGCGCTTTCGCCATACACTTCCACCGCGCCCGCCGCCGAGCGGCTCAAGGCCACGAAGCCTTCGCCCGATCCGTGTCCGTTCAAGCGGATGGCCGCGTGCACCGCGGCCGCCGAAAACGTGAAGCTCGCCACCGCGATGCCGGCCTCGGTGAAGAGCTGCACGTAGCGCTCGATGGCGCTGCGCCGCGCGATTCCCACCAGCACCGCGCCGTAGGCCAGCGGCGACCAGCCCCAGGAGACGTCCTCCTCGCCGTAGGGATGCAGAGAATCGAGCTGGAAGCGCACCGCGCCTTCGATATCTTTCTGCGCCACTCCCGGCAGAGCCACCTGGCGTACGATCACGTCGCGCCGCGGCAGCAGCACCGTGGCGCTCAGGTGCGCCGCGCCCAGGCTGCGCAGGAACTGCGTATATTCGCTGCCCCACTCCGCCGCGGGGCGGGACGCATAATCCGCAATGGTGTACCGGCCAAGCACACGGATTCCCGTGGGCCGCACGCGCGTCACGGCCACTTCCAGGTTCGCGGCGCCGATTTCCAGGCCCACGCCCGAGCCGAACGCCAGCAGCTTGCGGAAATCCTTCGAGATTCCGGGTGCGAGCGCCATGGGCATCAGTTGCTCCACGCCGCGTCGTACCAGCGCAGAACGTGCATCGGGGAATCGTAGCCTTGGGGCATGAACTTCACCTGCGCCGCCACCGTGCGATTCAGGTCGGAAAGCTGTCCGTTGGGGAGGCGCAGCCGGGCCGTGGCGCGCAGCGTCAGAATGGAGTTGGCGCCCACGCGCAACCCGCCCGCATTGGCGCCGATGCCGACCAGAAATTTCATCAGGTCGGAATAGTCCTGGAAGGGCATTGCACGCCGGCGCACGACGAGTTGGTTGACCTGGTCCGGGCTCATGCCCAGCGCCGCCAGAACCGCGGGCTGCGCCGTGTTGGCATCCACCAGGTTGTTCGGACCGTAGACCGTCAGACAGTCCTCCAGCCCCGGCCGCGGCACCAGGCGCGGTCCTTCCGAGCCTTCCTCCGAAGGCAGATACGTTCCGTAGAAGATCTCCGGGCTCATACCCTTTACACGCAACAGTTCTTCGATCTCTTGAACAGACGCATGAGGCGGCCGAAAAGACGGAGTCTGGGAAAGATAAAACAGGTCGAAAGGGCTGCCCTCGGCGGCCGGCTTCCGCCAATCGTCGATGGCCAGGGCGATTTCCTGAGCCCGGTCGGGCTGGACACCCAACGCCGACAGGAGTTTATAGAGGGTCTCGACGGGAACGGCATTGACATTCAGCTTGCCCGATTCGGGCAGCAGTTCCACGTGGGCCACCCCGCCGGGGAACTGGTAATCGACAAACGGAGTGTTCTTGGTAAGCGGCGGCGGAGCCATCGTCAGGCCCCAAAGAAGCTCGACTTCGGCCCGTTCGATTGCGCCCTCCGCCAGGTAGTAGCAGCGCAGCCCCTCGACCGACGTGGAAACCCGTTCGGTCTCGCTGCGCACCGTAGTGGAAAGGGAAAAGGCAATGGCCCCGAGCGCCGCCGAGAGCCAAAGCACCATCAGCAGGGCGCTGCCGCGAGTTCGGGGGCGAGGGAAATGCACCACGCGGCTCGCCGGGCCGCGACCGGAGGGAGCGGCGCCTTTCCCTTGCTCAAAAATCCCCATACTGAACCTCCGGCGCGCGGTGGAGATGCAGCGGCGCCACCACCGTGATGGGCTGCAGGCGCGAAGGGTCTTCTTCGATCGGCGCCATCTCGACCCGAATGGCCATCGGCCATCCCAGCCCCGTCGCATGCCCGCGCCAGACCGGCGCCGGCGGCTGCGGTCCATCCGGCCCGAGCCCCAGGTAGCTGAAACGGCAGTATGCCAGTTTATCCGCGAGCACGAACGAGTGTTCGCTGGCCCGCGGCGGCAGAAATTGCGGCACGGTCACCTGCAACACCGGGTCCGGCGCCGGCCCCATGCAGGACTGCCCGGCGGTGTATTCCGTAAACGGGATTTCGTTGACCACCAGCCGCACTCCCTCCCCGTTGTCGCCCGGAATCACGAACAGTTCCAGCAATTGCGGCTGCCCGCGCCACCCCTGCTGCAGGGAGAATGCCGATACCAGCCGCATGGTCTGCGCCTCGGCCTGCAACACGGGAAAGACAAATCCGGCTGTGCCCTGCCCGCCGACGCAGGGCGCCTTGATCGGAATCAGCCCCTCGAGTTCGGATTGCAGAGCCTTCTGCGCCCCCACCACGCGGCGGTCGTCCATCAGTTTGGCGTCGGTTTTGGAAAATGCCGAGAGGCCTTCGCGCATCGCGATCGTCATTCCCACGGTGAGCAGGCTGAGCAGCGTCACCGCGATCAGGACCTCGAGGAGCGTGACGCCCGCATCGCGGCGCATCACGAGGTCCCCGGCGGCGGCACTTCCGAGGGCAGCAGGACGTGCTGCCGGAAGGCATCCAGGTTGATGGTGCGGCGGGTGCTGCCGCTCATCCACCAGACTTCGAGCTGCACGCGGTCCAGCACCGTCTGGCCGGCGGAAACGTTCTCCGGCTTTTCGAACATCGTCACCATGGCGCGCCAGCCGGCTGTCAATCCGCCCGCAATGCGCGGATCGAACGTCCCCTGGAAAACGGTGTCGCGCGGCAGCGTCGGCGTGGCCAGCATCTCGTTCATCTGGAGCTGCGCCAGTTGCGTCACGCGGTCCGCATCGCGCAGACGCGCCGCATTGCGCGTGGCGCCGGAGATCCCGCCCAGCAGCCCGACCACGGCGATCGCCATAATCAGGGTGGCGACCGTCATTTCGAGCAGCGTAAATCCGCGCGCGTTCCTCACTTCTGTACGACGCTCTCTACGTGCGGAAAGCCGGTCATGGGGTCGAGATGGATGAGCCGCCGCGAGCCGTGGCCGTTGACGAGTTGTACGCCAATCGCCGGCAGCGTGCCTCCCGGCATCAGGACGAGGCGGCGGTCGGCCTGATCGTCTTCAGAATCGATTGCCGGCAGAACGTTTTCGATGCGGATTCCGCCCGGCATGGTCAGTTCGCGCTCGAAGCCCGGGTCGGTGGAGTACAGCACGATGCGGTTCTCCTTCCGGGAAATCACCAGTTCCATAGGCTGCTGGCGCCGCTCCGTGCGTACCGCCGCCGCGTTCAGAAAACTCGCCACCGCGCCCGAGGCCGATGCCAGCCGCACGCTATCCAGCCCCGACGACACCGCCGGAAACGAAACCCCCGCAATCAACCCGATAATCGCCACCACAATCATCATTTCGATGAGGGTGACGCCGCGGCGGTTCGAGGCTGCGTCATTCTTACCGCAGAGACGCAGAGAAAAGCCCACTCTCTTCAATTGCTTTTCCAGCTCACGATATCCGTATTCAGGCCATCGCCGCCGGGTTGTCCGTCGGCGCCGAGGCAGGTAATGTCGGGATCGTCACCATGCTCGCCGGGATACTTGTAGACGTAATCGTGTCCCCACGGATCTTTCGGGATCTCCTGCGGCATATACGGGCCGGCCCACTGGTTCACCTCGGCCGGCTTCTCCCGCAGCGCGTGCAGTCCCTGCTCGGTGGTGGGGAACGTTCCGGTATCGAGCTTATATTGCCCCAGCGCCGTCATGAAATTCTGAATCTGCGTGCGCGCCGCGGTCACTTTCGAGGAATCGACTTTCTTCCACAGCGACGGTCCCACGAGCGCCACGAACAGCCCGATGATGGTCACCACCACCAGCATTTCGATCAGGGTGACACCCGCCTGACCGCGCTTCCGATTTCTGCTTCTGCGTTCGTCCATGATTTATACCTGCACGTCGTTGATGCTGGTAATCGCCAGCAGCATGCTCAAAATGAGCGCACCCACGAGGACGCCCATCACCAGAATTACCACCGGCTCGAAAATCGAGGTGAAGCGCTTGATGGCCGCCCGCGTATCATTTTCGTAAATATCCGCCATCCGGGCAAACATCTGGTCGAGCCGCCCGGTCTCTTCGCCAACCGTCAACAGGTGCGCAGCCAGCGGTGGAAAGACCCCCGCCTTGCGTACCGGAACCGCGATGCCTTCGCCGCGCTTTACCCCCAGCGCAACTCCAGCCAGCGCGCCGGCGATGGTTTTGTTGTTCAGCGTGGCCGCCGCGATGGCCAGCGATTGCACCAGCGGCACCGCGTTCCCTACCAGCGTCGCCATGGCGCGCGCGAAGCGCGCCGTTTCGGCCTTCAGCAGCGCATCGCCCAACAGCGGAGTCCGCAGCCGGAAACCGTCCCACCAGATGCGGCCCGCGACAGTGTGCGTGTAGGTGCGCCAGACGACGATGAGGGCGGTCAGCGCCGAAGCCGCCATCCACCAGTAAGTGCGCACGATGTAGCTGGCCTCCAGCATGATCTGAGTGGGCACCGGAATCTTCATGGTCGACCCTTCGAAGATAGTGGCGAAGCGCGGCACCACGAAATTCAGCAGGATCAGGATGGAAGCCAACCCCACCGCGGCCAGCAGCGCGGGGTAAATCATCGAGGAAACGATGTAGTTGCGAAGGTCGTCGCGCGTGCGCTCGAACTCCGCCAGTCGTTCGAAGATGACGGCCAGCGCGCCCGAAGCCTCACCCGCCCGCACCATGTTGATGTAGAGATCGGAAAAATAGTCAGGCTTGGTGGCCAGGCTCTCGGCCAGCGATTTTCCGCCCTTGAGCACCCGGAGAATTTCCAGAACCACCAGGCGGAAATCGGCGTGCTCGGTCAATTCGGCGGTAATGGAGAGCGCACGATCGAGCGGCACTCCCGAACTCAGCAGCGTGGAAAGCTCGCCCGTGAAGAAGAGGACATCCCGGCGCCTGCTGCCCCCGAACGAAGGCAGTTTGATTTCCATGGCCGCCGATTTCGGAGCCAGCCCGACATAGACCGGCGTCAGCCCCTGTTTCCGCAATTCGCGCGCGACGAGTTGATCGTTCTCCCCCGAGAGACTCCCGGTCCGCATCTTCCCGTCGGAAGCGACCGCGCGAAAAAAGAACGTCGTAGCCATGAGATTATCGGCCGCCGATAAACGCCGAGGAACGCCGATGAAACCCCGCACTTTTATGCGCGTTCATCCGCGGCCGCTTCTATAATTCCTGCGTCACGCGCATCACTTCTTCTACGGTCGTGATGCCTTCCCGCACTTTCATCCAGCCGTCTTCCCTCAGGTTGCGCATGCCGTCGCGGCGGGCGGCTTGCGTAAGCACGCTGGCGTCGGCATTGTTCATGATGAGCTTGCGCGCTTCGTCATTGAGCCGCATCAGTTCGAAGATGCCCATGCGCGAGGCGTACCCCCGGCCGTTGCACTCCGGGCATCCCATGCCGCGAAACGTCTCGACGGCTTCGCCATCCGGCGCCAGAGCCGTGCCGTCCGGCACTTTGCAGTTTTTGCAGATCACGCGCACCAGCCGCTGCGCCAGCACGGCCACCAGCGAAGACGTGATCAGGTAATTCTCGACCCCCATGTCCGTCAGCCGCGTGATGGCGCTCGGCGCATCGTTGGTATGCAGCGTCGAAAACACCAGGTGGCCGGTGAGCGCGGCGCGGATGGCGATATCGGCCGTCTCGCGGTCGCGGATTTCGCCCACCATGATGACGTCCGGATCCTGCCGCACGATGTGCCGCAGCCCGGCGGCGAACGTCAGCCCGATCTGCGGATTCACATGGATCTGGTTGATGCCATCCATCTGGTATTCCACCGGATCTTCGATAGTGATGATCTTTTTGTCCGGCAGATTGATGCGCTTCAGCGCGGAATACAGGGTGGTCGATTTACCGCTGCCCGTCGGACCAGTCACCAGAAACATGCCGTGCGGCAGCGAAGTGAAATGCTCCATGCTGGCCAGCATGCGCTGGTCGAAGCCGAGCCGTTCGAGGTCGAAGAAATCGCCCGCCGAGCGGTCGAGCAGACGCATCACGACGCTTTCGCCGTACAGCGTGGGCAGCGTGGAGACACGAAGGTCCACTTCGCGCCCCAGCACCTTGATCTTGATGCGGCCGTCCTGCGGCAGGCGGCGCTCGGCAATATTCAGTTTCGCCATCAGCTTCAGGCGGGAAATGATGGCGGCTTTGAGCTCGCGCGGCGGCGTCTCCTGGTTGGCGAGCACGCCATCCACGCGGAATCGCACGCGGAATTCCTTCTCGAAGGGCTCGATGTGGATGTCGCTGGCGCGCTTTTCCAGGGCGTCCGCGATCATGGCGTTCACCAGGCGAATGACCGGCGCTTCGCTCGCCATGTCGCGCAGGTGTTCGAGATCGGCGGTGGCCTGCTCGTCTTCACCCTCCACGCCCGCCAGAGTCTGCCGCTCGGTTTCGCCGTAATACTTCTCGATGGCGTCGAGGATCTCCTGCTCGGCCGCGAGCGCCGTGTGGATCTGCAGGCCGGAAAAAGCGCGCACCGCCGCGACGGTTTCGAAATCCAGCGGATCGGCCATCGCCAGCGTCAGCACCGAGTCCTTCAAGTCCAGCGGAAACGCGCGGCACTGGCGCAGAAAACGATGCGAGAGGCCTTCGAGTTCGGGCGCTTCGGGCGGAGCAGCCTCCACGGTAACCAGGGGAACCCCGAGCTGCATGGATAGCGCCGCCAGCACGTCGCGCTGCGCGATGAGCCCCATATCGACCAGGATCTTGCCAATCTTATCGCCGCGCTCTTTCTGCAGTTCGAGGGCGCGCTCGAGGTCTTCGGCGTCGATTTTCTGGCGCTCGATCAGGATTTCGCCCAGCCGCAGATAGCGCGGCGCGGAATCGGGCGCGATTGCGGCCGGGCTGCCGGGCATGGGTTGGCCGGGAGTCACTTATTGTTCTTCCGTGGTGATGTTGCCGTTGAGCGCGTCCCGCCGGTCGGCGCGCATTACGATCTGGGTGGGCAAACCCTTGGTATCTTCCCAGGGTTGATAGATCAGACTTACCGCGAAGACGATCTGCTCGGTCTGCGGAAGGAATTCCATGTCTTTCGCGGCGCTGATCATGGTGCTTTTCATGGTCTGCCGCAGCAGCACCAGATTGGCCGTCTTCGTGCGGAAAACATCCGCCGCTTCCTGCGGCGTGATCTCGTGCCGGAAGGGGTTGATCGTGGGGGTCTGCATGAGCTCGACTTTCGTGCTGAGGATGGCTCCGATGCCATGCAGGTAGAAGCAGCGCGTTCCTCCCACGACATCGATGGGTTTCACCCGGTTGACGCCGGCGATCTGCTCATCGACGCCGGTTTCGAAGCCGCGCAGCACGCCGGGAGTCGCCACTGTAAGGACGGTGGCCGCGGGACGGGGAACGGTAGCCACCGGACGGGCCATCTGTCCCCAGGCACTGGCGGCCAGTGCGGCGGCCGCGGTGATTGCAGCGTATTTCATTGATGCACCCCAGGCACGTTCAATTCGGCGCTCTGGCTGCGCGCCGAACGCAACTGGTTATTCAGCTCGGCGTTCTTTTGCAGCAGATAATCGGTCTGCGCCCCAGCCATGGCTACCACGTCCTGCAGCTTGGCCTGGTCGTGCCGCTCGACATCGCGCACCAGTTCTTCCGTCTTCTTCGTCTGCCGCGCCTCGATCTCGACGGCGGCTTTCTGTACGGCGGCATCGATGCGGCCCTGGATCTCCGCGGCAGTCAATGCCACCGTTTGCGGGCGCGGTGCGGGAGCCGGCCGCAAAAGAGCGGAGACAATCAGGGCGCAGGACAGCATGGCCGCCGAAGCGAAGCCAAGGCGCGCACCCGAACCCCAAAACGCCGCCCAGGCTTTCCGCCAGGGAGACGGTTCGAAGATTTTATCCGAAACGAACCCAATTCTCTGAGGAATCTCTTCTTCACCCAGAGCCAATAGCGCCGTCTGCGTAACCCGCAAGCGGTCCATCTCCTCGCGGCAGGCCGTGCAGGATTGCAAATGGGCCTCCACCTGGCGCTGCTCCGGAACGGACAGCTCCTGGAGGAGATAATCCCTCAAATCGAATGGCGAACAACTCATGACACACCTCGCGCCTTCAGCGGGGCCAGATCGGCTTTGAGCAGTTCCAACGCGGTGTAAAGACGGGACTTAACGGTGGAAACGGGGCAGCCCAGGATATCCGCCATTTCCTCAAACTTGAACCCCTGATAGATCTTCAGCACGACAGCCTCACGCTGGTCCGGACTCAGCCGTTCCAGCGCGCCGGCTACCGCTAGGCTCAATTCCATGGGAAACACCGTGCTGCCGCCTACCGTGATGCCGGTTTCCGTGCTTTCCGGCTCCAATTCGTCCACATCGGCTTCCGGCCGGCGCTTGCGGAACATCGAGTAGGCCTCGTTATGCGCAATGCGGTACAGCCAGGGCGCGAACCGCCCCGGATCGTCGAGTTTGCGAAGGTTCTGGTAGGCTTTCAAGAATACGTCCTGCGTCAAGTCCAGAGCGTCTTCCCGGTTGGCCGTAATCCGCAGCAGGTAATTGTAAACACGCTTCTCCCAACGGGATACGAGGAGGTTGTAGGCCTCGACGTTTCCCCGGGCTGCCTGCGGAATCAGGTCGGTATCTTCAACCGCCCGGAAGATCAAATATCTGGCTCCTTGTCTCTAGACGCAGTGCGGCTGGAAAAAGTCGGACGCGGTATAGAACCAGGATAGCAGGGGGTGGCGCATGGGCCTCCCTTGATTCTCGATCAATACGGTCTCACCACAGCAGCTTCACGCCAAACTGCACCTGCCGCGATGTGGTCGACGTGCTGGTGATCACGCCGGCGGTGGGTGAGACGCCCGCGGGAGTGAAGACGATGGCATTCGGGGTATTGAAGTTGGCGCGGTTCAGCAGGTTGAATAGTTCGGCGCGGAATTGCAGGTGCAGGCTCTCGCGCAGGGGTGTGTCCTTGAACAGGGAGAAGTCCCAGGCCGCCAGGCCGGGGCCAATCAACGTGTCTCGGCCCAGGTTTCCATAGAACCCGCTGCCGTTGGGCGGCGCCAGAAAGGCGGCCGGGTTGAACCACTGCGCCGCCGTTCCCAGAATCACGGGGCCCTGGAAAGCGGGGTTGACGAACGGGCGCACGGGATTGCGCGTGTCGCCGTTGTTCGAGGGGTTGTAGCTGAGTTGCGGGGTGAAGGGGAAGCCGCCCTGCAGCGTCACGATCGAGTTGACCGTCCAGCCGGCTGCCACTGCGTTCACGACCCCACCGGGGTTGTGGAAGTACTTTCCGGGGCCAAAGGGAAGTTCGTAGCTGGCGTTGATCACCGCGACGTTGCGCACGTCGTAATTGGCGAGGCCTTTGTCGGCGCGCAGATCGAACGGGTTGGACGCCAGCGCCGGTTCACCGCCGCTGGTGGTGGCGTTCAGCGAATCGCCATCGTCGATCGCCTTCGACCGGGTGTAAACGCCGCGCAAGGAGAGGCCGCGGCTGAACCGATGGTTCAGGTCCACCTGCAGCGCATGGTAGGTGCTGTCGCCCTCCGAGAAATAGGTCCACGTATTGGCCAGCGCCGGGTTGGGTTTAGTGGCCGTGGGAATGTAATAGGCGCCCGCCGGAACCGGCGTGCCGGCGATGCCGGCCGGGAAATTCGCAGGGTACGCTGACGGGCACGGCGCGCCCGGACAAACCACCGGAAACGGTTCGTTGCCATCGATGCCGATGATCTCGTGGTAGCCGTGCGAGCCTACGTATCCGACGGTCAGTGCGGTATTGGCGGTCAACTCCTGTTCGATGCGCAGCGACCAGGAAACCAGCGTGGGCGTTTTGAGATCGGGCTGCACTCCGCCCGGGACCACTTTGGCGGTGGCCGGAACCGGCGCCGAGGGTGAAACCGGGATCTGCGAGACCGGCAGGCTCGGCAGGCTGTAGGTCGGGTTGAACGGCGGGTTCTGGTCGGTGCGATAGCCGAGTGCGTCCTGCTGGTCGTTGTATATACCGAAGCCGGCGCGAACTACCGTGGTCCGGCTCCCGGTAACCGGGCTCCAGGCTATGCCAAGCCGCGGTTGCGGCAGGAACTTGCCATGGTTCACCGTGAAGGCTGAACTACCAACCGTTGGCTGGCTCGAGATGACGCCCCCCGGATATGTATAGGTAGCCGCGCGGCCATAGGCTTCGTTCCAGCCGCTAGTGAATTCGTCCCGGAAGCCCAGTGACAGCGTCAGGTTGCGGCTCACCCGCAAAAGGTCCTGCGCATACCAGGCTCCGAACCAGGAGCGCCAGGAAAGCGGTGTCGGAGCGGGGTCATAGAGCAGGGTTCCGACGGTCCCCTGGAGAAACGTCTGCAGGCTCGTAAAGGTCGCCTGTCCGAACTGGCTAAGCGCCAGTTCCTCGTTGGAGCGGACCCGCTGGAACCAGGCGCCGACGGTGAACTGGTGCCGGCCTTTGGTGAACGAAACGCGGTCTTCATACGTGAAGAGATTGCGCGCCACGTGCAGGTTGCTGCCGTTGTTGCTTCCCGCGAGGCTCAGTTGCGCGGTGGGATTGGAAGCGGCGCTGCCCCCCACCACGATCGCGCCCACGGGACGTCCGGTGAGAAAGCCCGGCAGACTGGCCGCGGGAGTATCGGGTGTGGGTTCGCCGGTAAAGAAATAACCGGCGCGCGAAAAACCGGCGCGCGCGGTGTTGAGCGCGGTGGGGGAGAAGACGTGCGTCTCTTCGATGCTGGCCACCTGCTCGCGCAGGCTCTCGACATCGGTGCTATAGAGATTCGTGCTGGTGGGAGTGAAATCGTCGCTGTCGTCGATGGTGTAGATCGCGCTCAGCGCATCGCGGGAAGAGAAGTTGCGGTCCAGGCGAAGGGTGCCGAAATCGTCGCGAATGGTCTGCAAGGGATTGTTGAAAGCCTCCGCGATGCCGCCGAAGTCCGGCGCGCCGGGCGTGGGCGTGGGCCACGCATTGATCAGCTGCGAAACGCCGACGAATGCCAGGCCGGACGAGGGACAGGGGCTGGGCGTGGGGCTCACCAGGTTGCACGGCAGGTATCCGCTGCGGGCGTTGTTGTCGGGAACCAGGTCCACGCCGGTCTGGTGCAGGTGCTGGCGGAGGCCTTCGTAGCTTGCAAACAGGAACGTCTTGTTCTTCTGCGGCGCACCGCCGAGAGACCCGCCGAACTGGTTGCGCTGGAAGCCCGGGGCCGAGCCGGCATCGAAGTAATTGGGGGCGTCGAGCGCGTTGTTGCGCAGGAATTCGAAGAGCGACCCGTGCAACTGGTTGGCGCCGGATTGCGTCACGATCAGGACCTGCGCGCCAGGCCGTTTGCCGTACTCCGCGCCGTAAGAGTCTTGCAAGAGGTTGAATTCGCGCACGGCATCCACACCCAGCAGTTCCTGGCTGGTCCCGCCGGGCTGCATATTGTTCTCCGCCGCGCCGGTGAACTCGACGCCATTCAGCAGGAAGAGATTCTGTTGCGGCCGGTTGCCCTCGACGGCGAAATTGTTCCCCGTAGTCGAGTTCGATACGCCGATGCCGCCCGTCTTTTCCCACGTGAAATTGACCACCCCGGGGTTCAGAGTCAGCAGTTCATCGTAGCTGCGGCCGTTGAGGGGGAGGTTTTTGATCTGCCGCTCACCCACCAGTCCGGCGCGGTCCGAGGTCGTCACTCCCACCAGCGGCGCATCGCCGCGCACGGTCACCTGCTGGCTGGATTCGCCTACGGGCAGTTGCAGATCTACCGTCGCACTTTCGCCCACCACCAGCTGGATGCCCGTACGAACCTCCTCGGTGAATCCCGGCTTGGCGCTGCGGACCTCGTATTGGCCGACCGGCAGTGAAAAGAACTGGTAGCGGCCTTCGAAGCCGGTAACGGTTTTGCGAAGCGCGCCGGTATCCACGTTTTTCGCCGTAACCACCGCACCGGAGAGGACCGCGCCGGAGGGGTCGGTCACGGTTCCCGAAAGGCCGGCAGACACCTGCGCCTGCAGAGAGACAGCGGCCAGGAACAGCATCAGACATGCGCGGGCAAATCGCATCGCGAGCATCCTCCCAATTGTCTTGTAAAAGTTTCAGTGTAACTTAAACAGGACAACCCAGGAGGGCACGGCTCGCCGCCGCACCCCGCCCAGGGAACGGGTCGGGCCGCTATAATGATCACAGTGCTCCGAGCTCTTCTGGCTCTGGCCCTGCTTTCTTGCACGGCTGCCAGTGGACAGGCGCCTGCCTACTCCGCAGCCGGGATCGTCAACGCTACCGATTTTTCCGCGGGCCCGTTTGCGCCGAACTCCGTGGTCTCGATTTTCGGTTCGGATCTGACCTACTCGAACGCGCCTGCGTCGGCGGCGCCGGGCGTTTCGCCTCCCCTGCAACTGGGAGGGATTGCGGTGTATGTGGACAATCGCGCGGCGCCGCTGCTGTACGCCTCCGATACACAGATCAATTTTCTGATTCCGAGCGATGAGATTTCGGGAGCAGTTCCGGTTCGGGTGGTGCGCCAGAGCCTGACAGGCCCGACCATCTCGATCACGCTGGCGGATGCTGCTCCGTGCCTGTTCCCGGATGCGAATCAGTATGTGCTGGCGGTGGATTGGAACGCGAACAACGCTCTGATCACGCCCGACGCGCCCGCGCATCCTGGCGATACGGTTGTCCTGTACGCCACGGGGTTGGGGCATACGCAGCCGAACCTCGCCCCTGGTGTGGTTCCGGCCACGGCGGCGCAGATTCAGAATCCGGCGTCGTTCAGCCTGCTGCTGAACGGCACAGCCATCGACCCGACATTCGTGAAGTACGTGGGGCTGACTCCTGGATGGGTGGGTCTGTACCAGGTCAACTTCATTTTGCCGGGAAACGTCCCGTCTGACCCCGAGATTCGCGTGGCGGTGGGAACGCAGACCAGTACCGCGGGGTTGAAGTTGGCGGTAGCACCGCCCACACAGGCGTCCACGACACAGGGGAAACTGAACGCGGTCCCGGCGCGTTAAATAGATAGGCTAGAATCATTTAAGGAGTACGGATGTTCCTTCGGTCTTTATTTGCAGCGGCTTTTCTGGCCGCGGGCCTTCTGGCGCAGAACGCGGCGCCGGTGGCATCGGCCGTTCCTGCCGGCGCCGAGGGCGCGAAACCGCATGAGTTTGTAATTCAGCCCGGAACCAAAGTACCGCTCAGTTTGATCAACAGCGTCAGCACCAAGCACTCTGTGGAAGGCGATCGTGTTTACCTCGAGACGGCCTTTCCGGTTATGGCTGACGGACGCATCGTGATTCCGGTAGGAAGTTGGGTCGCCGGGACAGTGACCCAGATCAAGCGGCCGGGCCGTATGAAGGGCCGCGGAGAACTCTACGTCCGTTTCGATTCGCTGACACTGCCCAACGGCGTGACGCGTGATTTCCGCGCGCGCATCGGCGGCATGGATGGCGACGCTCCCGGACAACTCGACCGCAAAGAAGGCAAAGTGACCGCCGACGGAAATAAAGCCGGCGACGCACGCACTATCGGAGAGGCGGCCGGAGCCGGCACGGAAGCCGGCGGAATCGTGGGAGCGGTAGCGGGCCACCCGCTCATGGGAGTAGGGGTGGGCGCGGCTGCCGGCGCAGCCGCAGGGCTCATCGGTGTCCTGGTGACTCGCGGACCGGATGCCGTGCTGGCCAAGGGAACGACCATTGAGATGGTGCTCGATCGCCCGATCGCCTTCAGCGAGAGCGATCTGGATTTCGGAAACTACCAGCCGCCGCGCATGGCGCCGGCCGCGCCGGCAGAGCCACAGACATCCAACAAGACCGGCATCTGGCCCGGCCACCCCTGGTAGCGCCGGCGATCGTGTCGCGGGTGCAGATGAAAATCACCGGCGGCGAGACCGCGGGCGTTACCGCTGCGTAAACCGCAAGATGAAGTTCGTGTCCAGCTTCCCCGCCTGAAAATCTGCGTCTTCCATGATTTTCTGGTGCAGCGGGATGGATGTATAGATGCCTTCGACGATGAACATATCGAGGGCGCGATGCATGCGGCGGATGGCTTCGGCGCGGTCGCTGCCGTAGGCCACCAGCTTGGCCACGAGCGAATCGTAGTACGGCGGAATCACGCAATCGGTATAAGCCCACGTGTCCACGCGCACTCCGATGCCGCCGGGAAGATGGAATCCGGTAATCCGCCCCGGCGAGGGGACGAACGTCACCGGGTTTTCGGCATTGATGCGGCACTCGATGGAATGGCCGTGCATCCGCACCGGCCCCGGCAGAATCTCGGGCAGAGTTTCGCCCTGCGCGATGCGGATCTGGCTCTTGACAATATCGATTCCCGTGACGAACTCCGTCACCGGATGCTCCACCTGCACGCGCGCGTTCACTTCGATGAAGCACAGGCGGCCGCTTTCATCCATGAGGAATTCGACCGTTCCGGCATTGGTGTAGCCCGACGCGGCGATGGCCTTGCGCAGCGCCGTGGAGATTTCCGCTCGCAACTCGTCGGTCATGGCCGGCGACGGCGACTCCTCGACCAGCTTCTGGTGCCGCCGCTGGATGCTGCATTCGCGCTCGCCCAGGATTTCGACATTGCCGTGCTCGTCCGCCAGAATCTGGAATTCGATGTGCCGCGGCGCCCCGATGAACTTTTCGAGATAAACATCCGGCGACCCGAATGCCGAGCCGGCTTCCTGCTGCGCCTGTCCAAACAGGCCCGGCAGGTCCTCGGCCTGCCTGACCATGCGCATGCCGCGCCCGCCGCCGCCGGCCGACGCCTTGATGATGACCGGGTAGCCGATCTCCGCGGCGACTTCCAGAGCCTCCTCCGGCGTCTTCAGCACGCCGATGGAACCGGGCAGGACCGGCACTCCCATCTCCCGCATGAAGGCGCGCGCCCGCTCTTTCACGCCCATGAGACGGATGACGTCGGGCCTCGGCCCGATGAATTTGATGCCGGAGGTTTCGCACACTTCGGCGAAGGAGGCGTTCTCGCTCAGGAAGCCATAACCGGGGTGAATGGCATCGACGTCGGTGATTTCGGCCGCGCTGATGATGGACGGCACATCCAGGTAGCTGCGGGAACTCTTGGCCGGCCCGATGCAGATGGCGCGGTCGGCGAACCGCACATGCGAACTGTAGCGGTCGGCCTCCGAGTACACCGCTACCGTTTCGATCCCCAGTTCCTTGCAGGCGCTGATAACGCGAACGGCGATTTCGCCCCGATTGGCGATCAGGATCCGCTTAAACGGCACGGACGGCAAACAGAGCCTCCCCGTACTCGACGGGCTGACCGTTGATCACCAGCTTGCTTTCCACGATTCCGCTGGTCTCGGCCTCGATTTCGTTCATCAGCTTCATCGATTCAATGATGCACAGCACCTTGCCGGGCTGTACGCGCTCGCCAACCCGCACAAACGGCGGTGCGCCCGGCGAGGGGCCCTCGTAGAACGTCCCCACAATGGGCGATTTCACCAGCACCAGTCCGGCGTCCGGCGGCTTCTCTCCCGCCCGCTCCGCCTTTTCTTTGGGCGCTTCGGCTATCGGGGCCGGTGTGGCTGGGGGCGGAGGAGCGGGGATGTGGTGCGGCATCGCCATGGTGGGCGCTGCGACCACAATCTCCTGCGGTCCGGAAAAACCGCGGCGGATGCGCACGCGATTGTCGCCGCGCTGCACCTCCAGCTCCGCAATTCCCGTGTCAGTGGCGAGATTGATCAACTCGCGGATTTCGTCTACGGTCATCAATGGATTAGCTTAACACCGGTGGGGCGGACTTCAGCCTGCCGAGGTGACCGACCGGAGCACTTCCAGGGTATCGGCCGCCGCGCGGCGCCAGGAAAAGCCGGCGGCCCGGCGCGGCCCGCCTTGCGCCAGCCGCTCGCGCAATGCGCCGTCGCCGGCAATGCTGCGCATGGCGTCCAGCAGCGCCGCAGTATCGTAAGGATCGAACAGCAGGGCGGCGTCCCCGGCAATTCCCGCCATGGGCTCGATTCCCGAGCAGGCGGTGGGAACCCCCGCCGCCAAGGCTTCCAGCACGGGCAGGCCGAAGCCTTCAAACAGCGAAGGGTATAGAAACGCCCAGGCGCGGGCGTAGAGATCGTGCAGGTCCTGGCGTGGAATCCAGCCCGGAAATTCAACCGCCTGCGCCAGCCCGAGCGATTCGCGCAACGCGTGCAGCGGTCCGGAAAAGAAGCCGTGCATGCCGCAGACTACCAGCTTGAATTCCGGCTGCTCGCGATGGAATTCGGCGAAGGCGCGCAGCAGTCGGTCCAGGTTCTTGTGCGGATGCAGCGTGGAAACCGCGAGCAGGAAAGGCTCGGGCGCGCGCCTGCGGGCAATTTCGAAGAACACCGGGTCGGCGCCCTCCTCCACCACCCGAATCTTCTGTTCCGGCAGCCGGTAATAGCGGCGGAGATCTGCCGCGGTGGCTTCGGAGACCGCGATCAGCCGCGCCGAAATCTGTGCCGACCAGTACAGAAAAAAGTTCCAGAAGGGCAGGTCGAACCAGCGGAAATACTCCGCGTGCCGCTTGTGTTGCAGGTCGTGGAAAACCGTCACCTGCGGACATCCGCAGAACAGCGGTGCGGTAAACCCGGGGTTAAACAGCACGTCCAGCCGCAGGCGGGCGGTCTCGAGGGGAAGCCGTGTCTGCTCCCAGAGGACGCGCGCGGGACGGGAAACGGCGCGCACGGACTGTGCCACGGTCTCGAAATTCGCCTGCTTCGGCGCCAGGCCGGGGCCGGTTTCGCGATTGGCGAACGCGAAGTAGTGGTTGTACGCATCGATCTCCGCCAGTGCCGCGAGCAGCCCGCGGAGATAAATTTCCGTGCCGCCCACGCCGCCGGGAATGAGGTACAGCGCGTTGATGCCGATGCGCAGCGGGCGCATCAGCGGCCGGCCCGCAGCGCCGCCTGGGCCTCGTTGAGGCCGTCGAACGCCATCTGAAAGGTGGGATCGAGCGCCAGCGCACGCTGGTATTCGCGCACCGAAGCTGCGAGCTGCCCCGTTTTGAAATACACCAGTCCGCGATAGAAGTAGGTGAACTTCCACGAAGGGTCGATCTTTTCTGCCTGGGCCAGCGCCGCCAGCGCGGGCTGCCATTCCCCGGCCTGTCCATAGACCATGCCAATTTGCGAGTAGACGTGGGCGGTGGGATCGAGCGCCGCGGCTTCGCGCAACTTTGCCAGGGCCTGCGCGGTCTGGTGCAGGTTGGCGTAGGCCAGTCCCCAATCCACCAGCAGGTCGGCTTTGGCTTTGCCCGCGCCGAGCCGCTCCGCGCGCCCGAATTCGGCAATCGCCTGCTGGTTCTCACCGGCTTCGTAATACGCGAAGGCCAGGTGGAAGCGGTCGCGAGCCTTGTCTGGCGATTTTACGACTGTGTCCTTCCAGAGCGAGAGATCATCCGACCAGACCGCCGCGCGGCTGGCGGTAGCGGCGGCCTCGGCCACGAGGACCCCGCACAGGCACGCCACCGCCGTGCGCGTCTGCCGCACGGTGACGCGTCCCAGCAGGTCGATTACGATCAGCAGCAGCCCGATCATGCCGAAGTACAGGCGCCGCTCGGCGACCGGGTCCTGGATCGGCAGAATCGAAGAGGTGGGCGCCATCAGCACAAGCCATGCGAAGAAACCGTAGGAGGCCAGCGGGAATTTGCGCCGCAAAGACCAGGCCGCCGCGGCTGCCGCGAGCAGTGCGACCAGGCCGAAGATGGCGCCGTGATCGAAGACGGTTTTCGAAATGGGGAAGTCCCAGTCGGCGCGCAGACCAACGGGGAAGAGAAACTCGCGCAGATAGATCCACAGCGCGCGGCACTGCGTGAAGAAGTACTGATACCAGGTGAAATCCTTCAAGCCGAAACCGGCGGTGGTGGCGTGCAGAATCAGGTTGCGCAGATAGAACGCACCCGCCGCAGCGGCCGCGGCCATAGGCAGATAGAGCCTCCAGTTGCCGAAAATGCCGCGCCAGGAGAAGCCGGGGTTCCACCAGAAATCGGTGAGCAGGAGCAGCGCCGGCAGCGCAGCGGTCTGCTCTTTACTCAATACCGCAGCACTGAAAAGGAGAAGGACCGCGGCCGACATGCCCCAGGATATTTCCCGCCGGCCGCGATACAGGAAGACCGCGAACGCCGCGAGCGCGAACATCGTGCTGAGGGATTCGGAGCGGCCCGCGAGGTACGCCACGGCTTCCGTCTGAACCGGGTGCAGCAGGAACAGAAAGGCGGCAAAGGCCGAAAGCACTGTCCGCCGCGGATCGCGCATGCCCGCCCATTCCGCCAGGCGCCGCGCGATGCAGAAAATCAGCCCGCTGGCCGCGCAATGGATGAGCACGTTCAATACGTGGTAGGAATAGGGATCTTCGCCCGAAATCTGCGCATTGATCCAGTAGGTGAAATAGAGCAGCGGGCGCACCCCGCGGATCCAGCCGAGGAGCGGTTCGTGAAAACCGGGGAGCGCGAACGGCAGGGCGGCATCGTCGAAAAGAAAACTGCCGTGCAGCGCCGGGCCGTAGACGAGAAACGCGAGCACCAGCGCCGTCCCGACAGCCGCGAAATACGGCCAGCGCGCCGGCCACTGCTTCACCGCGGGGGCGGCGGCTTTCCGGACCTCCTGTTTCTGCTTCGCCTTCATGATTTCCTGAGGGACTCGATGTGGTATTCGAGAATCGCGACCCTCTGCGCCAGCGCGATATTGTCGTCGCGCAGGTGCGAGATGATCACCGAAAAACGGAAGAACATGACCAGCAGCACGCCCGCGCCCATCAAGAAGAGCACCAGTGGAGTATCGGGCAGGCCGGTAAGCACGCGCAGACGATCCAGCACCGCCCGGTTGCGCGAAAGCAGCAGCATGGCCACGCTCCCGAGGAGCCAGGTAACCGAATATTCAACGCGAATGTGCGCGCGCCGCACCGAAACCAGAACCATGATGATGATGACTATGCTGAGGACGGTGGTGACATTCAATAGACGGTCCATTTATGCCTCTCCCGCTGATTTCCGCGGCGCCCGATGCCGCCGGCGGTCGAATTTCAGGACGTTGATGAACACGCCCAGGAGGACGTGAAAGATGTAGTACAGGGATTTCAGGGCCGTAATGCTGGAGCGCCCGGTTGTTCGCGGCCGCATCTTGCACGGCACTTCTTCGAAGCGGAAACGGCGGCGCTGCAGCACCACCAGGGCTTCGATTTCAGGATATTCGAGGGGGAAACTGCGGCTGAAAACTTCCAGTGCCTGGCGGTTCACCCCCACGAAGCCGCTGGTGGGGTCGTGAACGGGCTTCCCCAGGGTGAGCCGCAGCACCGCGCGGAAAAAGCGGATGCCGAACGAACGCACCAATCCCGTGCGAGAGCCGTTCTCTTCCGCAAATCGCGAGCCGATCACCATCTCGCAGCCGCTCTCCCGCAGGCGCTGGTAAATGCGCGGGATATCGCGCGCATCGTGCTGCCCGTCGCCATCCACGCGGATGACGTACTCGTAGCCCAACTCGAAGGCCAGTTTGTAGCCGGCCTGCACGCCGCCGCCCAGACCCAGGTGGTGCGGCAGGCAAAGCACCCGCGCTCCCGCCGCGCGCGCCTGGGCCACCGTTCCATCCGTAGAGCAGTCATCAATCACGAGGACGCTCGCTCCGGGAACGTACTGTTGAACCGACTTCACGACGCCGGCGATGGCGCCCTCTTCGTTAAGCGCGGGGACTATCACGAGCAGCCGGGTGTTTTCGGGAAAATCTGTCAAAGGCTCGCGACCCTCCTGGCGCTGATCGAGTGGCTGCGCAACAGGCGCCGGAAAACCGCCGGCGTGATGCGCGCCCGGGCGCGGATCTCGCGCCTCTGCCGCCACAGGCGCGCGAAGTGCAGCGCGAGCTCCGCGTGCGCGCGAATGACGAACCACGCCATCCGCGGCCCGGCATTGCCTTCGGCGCGAAAACGGGCGGCGCTGCCGCGCCCTTCCAGGATGTACCAGAAATGCCAGAAATAGCGGGCCAGAGAAAACCCCGGCGCCATGAGCAGCATGCGTCCCGGAAAATTCTTTACCAGCACGAACAGCCGGTTACGCTCCACATAGTAAGCCTTCACCGGCGAAGCGCGGCCGGCCGAGTGCGAATAATGGTGCTCTACCACCGCACGCGGCGCATACAGGCACTTCCAGCCTGCCCAGCGGGCGCGCAGGCCCAGATCGGTGTCCTCGCAATAGAGAAAGAAGTGATCGTCGAAGCCGCCGATCTCGTCCAGCATGGCGCGGCGGTAAAGGCAGGCCGACCCACTGGGGAAAAGCGCCTCTTCGGCGGCCGGAAAATCCTCCGGCATCCGCCCGTGGCCGCGCTGCTTGCTGCTGCCGTCGCCGGCCATCAACATGCCGGCCGAATCCAGCCGCGGTTCTCCGTAGAGCCGCACCTGCGAGGCGCACATGCCGGCATCCGGCCGCTTCTCGAGCGCCTGCATCAGGGCCTCCAGCCATTCGGGCCGCGCGACGGCATCGTCGTTCAGGCAGGCGATGAACGGCGCATGCGAAGCCGCGATGCCGCGGTTCATGGCCGCGCCAAACCCCAGGTTGCGGTCACATTCGAGAACGCGCACCTGCCCTGCAAAACCGTTGTTCCGCACCAGTCCCTTACCGCTGTTGTCCACGACGATCACTTCGAAGTCGCGCCGGGTCTGAAGCCCGAGCGCCCCCACGCATTCTTTCAGCCTGGAATCCGCGGCAATCGTGGGGATCACCACCGTCACCAGAATTTCTGACAATGTTTTATTTTACCGTGGCCGGCAAAACGCGGTTGCCCTGAGCCAGACCCCCTCGATCCGCAGCGGAGGCACTGGACCGCCCGCGGCGCCAGCGGCTATGATGTTCCCCGTGATCGCCGCCAACATTGCCGGGCAGGGGTTTTGCGAAATCGAATGGCGCGAAGGCGTCATTACTTCGGTGTGGCGTCTCAGGGAGGAAGACTCTGACGAGCCCTATTGCAGCGCCGGCTTCACCGACTTGCAGGTGAACGGAATCGGCGGAGTCGATTTCGGCGCTCCCGATCTCACGCCCGAAGCAGCCGTGCGAACGTTGCGCCCTCTCTGGGAAAGCGGCGTGACTGCCTTTTGTCCCACCGTGATCACGAACACCCCGGACGGATTGCGGCGTTCCTTCCAGGTGCTCGGAGAGGCGCGCCGGCTGTCGCCGGAATTCGCCGAATGCGCGGTCTGTTATCACCTCGAAGGACCGTTTCTTTCGCCGGGGCCTTCGCACGGGGCGCATAACCCCGAACTGATGCGCGACCCTTCGTGGAGCGAGTTTGCCGCGCTGCAGGCGGCCGCCGGCGGCCGGATCGGTATCGTCACACTCGCTCCGGAGCTCCCGGGAGCGATCGATTTCATTCGCAGTGCAACCGCGGCGGGCGTCGTGGTCGCGATCGGTCACACCGATGGCGAGGCGAAAGACGTCGAGCAGGCGGTAGAAGCGGGCTGCCTGTTGAGCACGCACCTGGGAAACGGCTGCCCGGAGTACATTCACCGGCACCGCTCGCCGATATGGGCGCAACTGGCGGCGCGGGGCCTGAGCGCCAGCCTGATTTGCGACGGCTTCCACCTGACGCCGGAGTTCGTGCGGGCCGTCCATGGTCTGAAAGGGCGCGAGCGGTGCATCCTGATCACGGATTCCATTCACGTTTCCGGTCTTCCGCCGGGCGGCTATCGGCTGGGCGGAATGTCCGTAGAATTACACGCGGATGGGAAAGTGTCCTCGGTGGGAAACGCGGGCGTGCTGGCGGGCTCGACCCTGCGCATGAACCGCGCCATCGCGCGTTTCCGCGAGATGGCGGGGATCGGGCTGGACGAGGCGCTGGAGGCCGCCACGGCCAATCCCGCCCGCCTGCTTTCGCGGGGGCAGGTGTGCGGTGCGCCGGCTCCGGGCCGTCCGGCGAACCTTGTACTTTTCCGGCCGGGGCCGGACGAAATGACCGTGCTGGAGGTTTACGTTCGGGGAATCAGTAGAATCCGGTAGGTTCCAAAAAATCGCGCGCGAGATTCGGGTGTTAAACTTGCGAAAAGAGGAGAGGATGGTAACATCCGGGCGTTGGGAAACGCCTTAACGCACACTATGACCAAAAAGCTGCTTTTTGTTGGTACGATTCTGCTTGTTGTAGGACTCGTCGCGTTAGCGGCCGACGTCAGCGGCAAGTGGACCTTTGAACAGCAGGGCCGGCAGGGCAACACGACCACCGTCACGTTGACCCTGAAAGCCGATGGAGGCAACCTGACCGGCAATATGTCCCAGCCGGGACGCGATGGCAATGCCATGGAGACGGAGATCTCCAACGGCAAGATTGATGGCAGCACCGTAACCTTCGATGTGGTCCGCAGCATGGGCCAGCGCGAGTTCAAGCAGTCGTTCAAGGGAACGGTGAATGGCGACTCGATGGATCTCGAGATCACCCGTCCGGGCCGCGGAGGCGGCGAGCCGACGACCACCAAGGTGACGGCCAAGCGGGCGACCACCTAGTTTTCACTTCATGTTCATTATCCGGGCAACCGTTCCGCCGGAGCGGTTGCCTCTTTTTTTATTTCCCCACCCACACTGACTTCACCACCGTATACTGCTCCAGCGCCTCCGCACCCAGATCTCTTCCGAAACCACTCAGCTTGTAGCCGCCGAACGGCGATGCGGCATCGAAGGCGTTATACGCATTGATCCAGACGGTTCCCGCTTTGATTTCGGCCGCCATGCGGTGCGCAAGGCCGACATCCCGCGTCCAGACTCCCGCAGCCAGGCCGTAGATCGTGGAATTGGCCATGCGGACGGCCTCCTGGGCATCGTGAAACGGGATGCAGCAGGCCACCGGCCCGAAGATTTCCTCGCGCGCAATCTGCATTTCGTGATGAACGTCGGCAAAGACGGTAGGCTTGACGAAGAAGCCGCGCGCCTTGGCGCCATCCTGATCGCGCTCGCCGCCACAGACGAGCCGTGCGCCATCCCGATGGCCGGCGGCGATGTAATCCAGCACGCGATCCATCTGGCGGCCGGAGATGAGCGCGCCCATCTGCGTCTGCGGTTCCAGCGGATCTCCCAACCGCAGCTTGCGGGCGCGCGCGGCCAGTTCCTCGACGAAGCGGTCATACACATCGGCGTGCACCAGCAGGCGTGAGCCTGCCGAACAGACCTCGCCTTTGCCTCCGAAGATTCCCCAGAAACCGGCTTTGAGGGCGGAATCGAAATCGGCGTCGGGGAAGATGATGTGCGGCGACTTTCCGCCCAGCTCCAGGCTGAGCCGTTTGAGATTGGAAACCGAGGACGCCTGCACCAGTTTGCGCGCCGTTGCGATGCTGCCGGTGAAGCTGATCTTGTCCACGTCTTCATGCAGGGCCAGCGCTTCGCCGGTTGTCTCGCCGTAACCGGTAGCGACCGTGAGGGCGCCTTCGGGCAGGCCGGCCCTGGCACAAATGTCCGCCAGCTTCAGCGCGTGGAGAGGCGTCAGCTCGCTGGGTTTCAGCACCACCGAACAGCCGCAGGCGAGAGCCGGGGCGATTTTCCACGCGGCGATCTGGAGTGGGAAATTCCACGGCACGATCGCCCCCACTACGCCCGCCGGCTCGCGCAGCGTGTAATTCAGATACGGCCCGTCCACCGGAATGGTGCTGCCCTGGATCTTGCGCACCCAGCCGGCGTAGTAGCGGAAGCAATCGGCGGCGGGCGAGACGTCGGCGCCCGCGGCTTCGCGCAGCGTTTTACCGTTCTCGAGCGCAATCGTGCGGGCCAGGTCATCGCGGTTTTCAAGCAGCAGGTCGGCGATCTTCCACAGGATGGCTTCGCGCTTGGATGGGTCCATGCCGCGCCACGAGCGCGTCTCGAAACAGGCGCGCGCGGCGGCGACCGCGCGATCGATGCCTTCCGGCCCGGCTTCCGGCACCCTGCCGAGCAGTTCGCCGGTTGCCGGGTTGAAGACGTCGATGTGAGGTTCGCGGATGCGGTCTCGGGCTGGCGGCACGTTCACCAGTGTACGGCATCGGGCCGCCCGCGCCCGGTGTTATCGCAGGCCGCCGGATGCGAGAAGCGTTTCGCCGGTGAGCCAGCCGGACTCGGCGGAAGCCAGGAATACCGCGATAGGCGCGATATCGCCGGGCTGGGCGATGCGGCCAAGCGGAGTTTTCGCCGCGGCCTGCTTGATAAAATCGCCATCTCCCAATCCGGCCGCCTGGAAGCCTTCGGTATCGACAGGTCCGGGATTGATCGAGTTCACCCGGATCTTTTCCGGGCCCAGTTCCTTGGCCAGGACACGCGTCACCGCGTCCACGGCCGCCTTGGTTGCCGTGTAGACTGCGGATTGCGGCGGCGCCAGGCTGGTTACGGTGGAGCCGATGTTGATGATGTTGCCGCCTTCCTTTGCGAAATGCTTCACCGCCTCCCGGCTCGCCAGAAGGAGGCCCTTGACATTGATGCCGAACTGCCGGTCAAATTCCTCGCCGGTGATGCCCGCGAGCGGCGTGAACTGATAGACGCCGGCGTTATTCACCAGCACGTCCAGCCGGCCGAAGGCCCGCTGTGTTTCCGTGAAGAGGCGCTGCACATCGCGCTCTTTGCTGACATCGCCCTGCACGGCAACCGCCTTGCCGCCGGACTGTACGATCTCGCTCACCACGCGGTCCGCGCCGGCCTTACTGGAGGCGTAGTTGACCACGACGGAGGCGCCTTCCGCGGCCAGCCCTTTCGCGATCGCGGCTCCGATTCCCTTGGATGCGCCGGTGACCACCGCCACCTTGTTCGCCAGTTTTCCCATTTTCGTCTCCTTGTTGATGTTTTGATGGTTTGACAACCATCTAAGTGATGTCCGGAAGCTGGAAAATGATTCAGGCGGTCCGGCTCAAATTGCGGCCAGATGCCGGAGGTAGGCCCGGAGAACGCCGCGCTGCAGTTCGAGATGGGCGAATTTGCCTTCCCGCTGGATGCGGATGAGCCCGGCGGCTTCCAGTTCTTTCATGTGATGCGAAAGGGTGGCCGCCGTGACCGGCTGGCATTCCCGGACCTCCGAGCAGGCGGCGCCCCTGGCGCGGGCGCCGATCTGCTTGAGGATCTCGTAGCGGCGGGGGTCGGCCAGCGCCTTGGCAATCAAGTGGATCTGCCGTTCGGGAAGTGGTGCGGACTTTCGCATGCCGGCATCCTCATTGTAGTCGAGCGCGTGGAAAGGCGCCGCTCTCTGCGGCCGTGGCTCGGAATGCGGGGCGACCCTTCGTTCGAACCCGCGAAGAAAAGTGCAACTCCGGGGTTGCATTTCCCTTCGCGCCGCGCTAATATGCAACTCGGAGGTTGCATAACAGATGAACGATCGCATCGAGAAGCGCATCGAGCTGAAGGCGCCGGTTTCGCGCGTGTGGCGCGCGCTCACCGATTACCGCGAGTTCGGTGAATGGTTTCGCGTCAAGCTCGACGGCCCTTTCGTGCCGGGCCAGGTCTCGCGCGGCCACATCACCTATCCCGGTTACGAGCACCTCAAGTGGGAAGCCGTGGTGCAGAAGATGGAGCCGGAGCAGCTTTTCTCCTTCACCTGGCACCCCTATGCCGTCGATCCGAACGCCGATTACTCGCAGGAGCCGCCAACGCTCGTGGAATTCCGCCTGGAACAGACCACGACCGGCACTCTGCTGCTATTGACCGAATCGGGGTTCGACAAAATCCCCGAAGCCCGCCGCGCGGAGGCGTTCCGCAGGAACGACGGCGGCTGGACCGAGCAGATGAAGAACATCGAAAGCCATGTCGCACAGAAGCCGTAGCCTCGCCGCCAGGCACGCTCCCGCACCGGTATTCGCCGCACTCGGCGACGAAACGCGGCTGCTGCTGGTGGCCCGGCTCTGCGATGAGGGGCCGCGTTCGATCTCTCAGCTCGCCGCGGGTTCCCGGCTCACCCGCCAGGCCATCACCAAGCACCTGCGCGTGCTGGAGCGGGCCAGAATCGTGCATAGCGTCCGCGCCGGCCGCGAAAGCCGCTTTGCCTTGGATCCGGCGCCTATCGAGAAAGCGAAAAGCTATCTGGACCTGGTGTCCGAGCAATGGGACGAGGCGCTCTCGCGGTTGAAGGCGTTCGTGGAGGAGTGAACGCGCGGCCGCTGACTGCCGCACCCGCGCGAGGACCGCAGGTATCCCGCAGCCGCTATTTGATTCCCCGCACCGAAATCCCCGTGTACGCTAGGGTCAGCCCGATCATGATCACTACCGTGATCCAGGTCGCCAGGTTCAGCCAGCGGGAGTTGACCCATTCGCCCATGAGGTCGCGCTTGTTGATGAGCAGCACCATGAAAATCAGAATCAGCGGCAGCAGCACGCCGTTGAGCACCTGGGAGAGCAGAATCATCTTCACCAGCGGGAAGTTGGGAATCAGGATAACGCCTGCGCCGATGACGATCAGCGACGCATACAGCACGTAGAAGATGGGCGCTTCGCGGAAGCGGCGGTTGACCCCCGATTCGAAGCCCAGCCCTTCGCAAACCGAGTAGGCCGTGGAAAGCGGCAGAATGCTGGCGGCAAACAGCGACGCATTGAACAGCCCGGCGCTGAAGAGCAGAAACGCATACTGCCCGAACGGCTTCAGCCCGAGCGCGGCTTCGGCGGCATCCTGAATATCTCGCGGTTGTACGCTATAAATCGCGCCCGCGCACGCCACGATAATAAAGAACGCGATTACGTCAGTCCCGATGCAGCCGACAATCACTTCCAGGCGCGACGCCGCGTACTCCTTCGCGGTAACTCCCTTTTCCACGATGGCGGATTGCAGATAGAACTGCATCCACGGCGCAATGGTCGTGCCCACCATGCCGATCAGCATGTAGATATAGCCGCCGTCGAGCAGCAGGATGGGCTTTACGCTGTAAATGGCCGCCTCTTTCCAGTCCGGCTTCACGAGAATTCCGGAAATGATGTAAGTCACATAGAGCACGCTGGCGAAGAGAAAGACTTTTTCCACGCTTTCATAGGTGCCTTTCACTACGATGAACCAGACGGCCACGGCCGCCAGCGGAACCGTGATGTACTTACTGATGTGAAAGAGCTCGAGCGAACTGGCGATGCCGGCAAACTCGCTGGCGACATTGGTCAGGTTGACCAGCACCAATAGCGCCATGGTCAGAAAGGTGATGCGCAGGCCGAATTCCTCGCGGATGAGGTCGCTCAGTCCTTTGCCCGTTACGGCTCCCATGCGTGAGCACATCTCCTGCGTGATGATCAGCACCAGGGTGATCGGCAGCAGCGTCCATAGCGGAAGGTAGCCGTATTTCGCCCCCGCCTGCGAGTAAGTCAGAATGCCGCCGGCATCGTTGTCCACCATGGCGGTGACAAACCCCGGACCCAGCACGCCCAGAAACAGAAGGATGTGGTAGCGGAACCGGCTCAGAAATGCGCGCATCCGTTACCGCTGCCTCAGAACACTGATAATGTCATCGGCAGTGATAACGCCGGCCAGTTTGCCCTCCTCGTCCACTACCGGCAGAGTGAGCAGATTGTATTTGTCGAATAACTCGGTGACGCGGTTCTCTTTTTCGTCCACACTCACCTGGATCAGGGTCTCGGCCGCCAGTTCCTTAAGCTTGGCGCCGCCCGAAGCCACGAACAGGCGCGCCAGCGGGATAACCGCCGTGAGCCGCTCCTCGGCATCCACCAGGTAGAGGGTGGTCAGGCTTTCCAGCAGGTCTTCGTTGCCGCGCAGGGCGGCAAGCGCGTCCATCACGGAGGCGTTTTCGTGCAGGGAAACGAACTCCGTGTTCATCATGCCGCCCGCGGTGTCTTCCTCGAATTCCAGAAGCTCGCGCACTTCCGTCTTGGGAGCCGAATCCATTTCGTCGAGAATCTCTTCGCTGGTCTCCTCTTCGAGCTCGGAAAGCACGTCAGCGGCTTCGTCCGGCGCCATCTCCTCGACGATATCGGCGGCCTTCTCCGGTTCCAGGGCTTCGAGAATGCTGGCCTGCATTTTGGGGTCGATTTCGCTCAGCGCCTCGGCGGCCACTTCGCTGTCGATGGTTTCGAAGATGGCCTCGCGCTCGGCCGGGCTCAGCTCTTCAACGATGTCGGCCAGGTCGGCGGGGTGCAGCGCCTCCAGCTTCTGGTAGGAGATGTTCAGCCGCAGGCGGCGCAGCGGGTCCGGCTCGACCACGTTGCAGAAATCCCAGGGGATGGAATTCGGCGGAATGGTCTGCTGCAGCCGGCGGATCCAGCTCGTCGGCAGCACGCCCTGCAGCAGGCGGCGAAGGATGCTGCGCAGCCCGATATCGACCTCCGAAACGGTGACGATATCGCGCGTCCCATCGTCGTGCACGGTCAGAGTGAGATCGTTCACGCGCACCACCTTGCGGCCGGTGACGTCGATGATCTGCTGATCCAGCAGGTCGCGGCCGATGCGCAGCATGTACTCGTCGTCGTGGTAGGGCATGAGCTGTTCGTCGCTCAGCGAAATCCCCTTGCCGACGATGACGGAGCGGATCTGGTCGTAGCGGACAGTCAGCCAGGTATCGCCGCCGCCTACCAGGACGCGGTCGATGCGCGAGGAGTGCGCGAGCGGCACCAGGGCGGCATCCTTTACGCGTCCGATACGGCGTCCCCGGATGTCGAGCACCGGCATGGACATCAGTTCGGTAAAGAAGAGGTAGTCCGCCATGGAAAACGCCCCGGCGCGAGAGAAATCAAGCGCCAGTTCGGACTGCCTTCGACTTTAAGCCCTTCTGTTGCGCTCTACACGGATTTCCGGCCGCCATCTTCACTATGGCGCATCCACTCTCATACCCGCAAGCGAAAATTTACAGTCCGGTACCGGCCGGCGCCGCGGGGCAAAAATTCCGTAAAAGTCCCGTAAAATATGGCCGGCGGACGCGCGGCTTCAGACGCCTTTGAGTATCATTGCTGATTAGTGGAATGCGGGGTTTCTTGCGAATCGTATTACTGGTATCGATTCTTTCGGCAGCCGGTACGGTCTGGGCACAAACCGGCTATGTGGGCAGCAACGTCTGTAAGACCTGCCACGCCGATATCTGGTTCAACTTTTACAAGAATCCGCACTACCGGAGCATCGCTTCGGGCTCGGAGCCGCCGGAACGGACCGGCTGCGAGGGCTGCCATGGGCCCGGCAAGGCGCACGTGGAGGCCCGCGGCGGCAAAAGTACCATCCCGCACGCATTTTCCCTGATGACGCCTAGGCAGGTCATGGAAGACTGCCTCACCTGCCACGCCTCCAACTTCGACAAAGCCAACATCCGCCGCAGCGAGCACACTCTGGCGGATGTAGCCTGCAACAGTTGTCATTCCATCCATCACTCGCCGACTCCCAAATATCTGCTGGCCAAGGTGCAGAAAGACCTTTGCTACGGCTGTCACGCAGACATCCGCTCGCAGTTCGAAATGCCTTCTCACCACCGCGTGAACGAAGGCTTCATGAACTGCACCGATTGCCACAATCCCCACGGCGTATTTGCCGCCACCTGGCGCATGGCGGACCGTCCGCGCATGGTCTCGCAGGCGCTGACCAACGAAGAGGCCTGTCTCAAGTGCCACGTGGATAAGCGGGGTCCCTTCGTCTTCGAGCATCCGCCCGTGCGCATCGACGGATGCGAGACCTGCCACTATCCGCACGGCTCCATGAACGGCCGGCTGCTGCGCCGCCCCGTAGTCTTCACCCTCTGCCTGGAGTGCCACAACGGGGGCGGCAACGGAACACGCAACTCGGGCGTCGATATTCAATCCGCCACCCACAACCTGCTCGACCCCAAGTATCAGCGCTGCACCACGTGCCACGTGCGGATTCATGGATCGAACATCGACGTCTACTTTCTGAGGTGACCATGCGCGCTCGCTTCTGTTTCCTCATCCTGGCGGCCGGAATCCTGCAGGCGCAGCAGGTGGTGGCGCCTACGCCCGACGCGGTCGGCTCTCCGCGCGGCGAAAACACGGGCGACTACAACATCACCAATTCTTTCGAGACCGGGTACCGCTGGAGCATTGTTAACGGCGACGCGGGGATGTATCGCAGCGACGTCAATTACGGAAACGGCCTCCGCCTGCTGGGCAGCAGCCTCACAGTCGATTCCCGCGACGGCCACGGACATTATTTCGACGAAATTCTCCTCAATACCATCGGGCTCGGCAACGATCCCTACCAGGCCGCCACCCTGCGGGTTCGAAAGAATGGCCTCTACGAATACGATATGACCTGGCGGCTGGACGATTTCTACAATCCGGGCCTCGATATCTCCGGCGGCGCACACCTCATGAATACCAGCCGCCGCATCCAGGACCACGATTTCACCCTGTTTCCGAACGGAGCCTTCCAACTGGACCTGGGCTACAGCCGCAACACGCAGAACGGGCCCGCGCTCACTACCGCTCAGGAGTTCGATACGCGCAGTTCCGCCTTTCCGGTCTTCGAGAACGTACATCGCCAGTGGAACGAATACCGCCTGGGAGTGCGGGCCAACTTTGCCGGTTTCACCTTTATCGCGCGGCATACGTGGGACTACTACAAAGACGACCCCGTCGACACCTTCAGCGGCCAGGAAGTTGCCGGCACCCAGAACGACCTCGGCGCCCTGACGCAATTCCAGCGCACCCAGCCATTCCACGGCTCCACTCCGGGCTGGCTGGGGAACCTCTTCACGCACCGCAAGCTCTGGGCGCTGAACGCGCGCATGACTTATACCGGAGGGACCGGCGATTTCGCGCTCGACGAAATGGCTACCGGGACAAGCCGCTTCGGCGCAGCCGCCAACCGCCAGATCGTGGTCACTGGAAACGGAGGACGGCCGAACCTGGCGGGCGATTTCAGCGTCAGCTTCTTCCCCAAGCAAAACCTGACCATTGTCAACAACAGCAGCGTGCACGACCTGCGGATCGCGGGCGATAACTACTACACCGAATTCGATAACGGAACCGGCCTTGCGACCACCTTCGCCTTCGAGTTTCTGGGCGTGCGCACGATTGCCAACGATACCGATATCAACTACCGGCTCAAGGACTGGATCGGGTTTTTCGCCGGCTACACCTACTCGGAGCGGCAGATTCGCCAGACCGATGCCTCCGCGCTGCCTTCGATCCCGGGTACCGCCTTCAGCGATTCGTATGTCAGCGAGAACCATCTGAACGCCGCGCGGCTGGGCATCCGCCTGCGCCCGCTGAAGCCGCTCACCGTCACGCTGGAAGGCGAACTGGGCCGCAACAACAAGCCGCTCGCACCGATCAGCGAAGACAACTACCATACGCTGAACGCCCGCGTGCAGTACCGTACGCGCCATCTGCAGTTATCGACCGAGTATCGGCAGATTTACAACCTCAACGCGCCGCTTTCGCTCTCTTACTACACCTCGCATTCGCGTACTTACAGCGGCTCGGGTTCGTGGAGTCCGAGAGACTGGTTCTCGATCGACGCCACTTACAACAAGCTGCACCTGGATACACTTGGCAGCCTGGAGTTCTTCGCCGGGGTTCTCGGCCCGCAGTTACAAACCGGATACGACTCGCTCTATATCAGTAATATCCATGCCGGGGACGTGGGTGTGCGCTTCGCCGTGAGCAAGCGCGCCGACCTATACGTGGGTTACAGCATTACCAAAGATGTGGGCGATGGACGCAGTTCCGCGGTGCCGCCCGGGACTACGGATCCGGTTCAGGCGCTCTTGAGCAGCGTACAGACATTTCCACTGACTTACCAATCGCCTCTGGCGCGCCTTTCGATCCGCATTTCGCCCAAAGTACGCTGGAACGCCGGATACCAGTTCTATGGGTACGGTGAACTATTCCACTTACTTGGGTATAACCAGAATTACAATGCGAACACGGGTTATACCAGCCTGCTATGGTCGTTTTGAGTTCAGTGGACCGGGGCACTCGACATCATGAGCGCGCCGGCGAGGCTCTTGCCGGAAGCATCCCCGACGGCCGGGGCCAGACGATTGTGCGAATGAGGCAGGAAATCATAGCCATCACCACATGGGGCACGGACCTGACGGCACTGTGCTGCACGTCGCATGCGACGGCCCAATCCTCGTTCACGTCAACGATCGTAGTGTCGGTCGTCATTTTTGCGCCTCTGTCAGAATGTCGATTCAGGGCGCGCGAAATCGACATGGCCTCGGACCGGTGAATTTGTGAACAAATTTTCGTGCGCTCGTGTCGAGAGCCGCCCGACGGCTCCGACTTACTGATGAAGGCGCAAGCAGGCTTCAAGAGGAGCAAACCTATGAAATACATTCTGCTGATGACAGGCACAAAGGCGGGCGTGGAGATGTACCACAGATGGTCGCAGGCGGACATCGCCGCCCACATGGCGGTGCTGCAGGGCATCAACAGGGAGCTTACGGAATCAGGAGAATTCGTGGCGACGCAGGGCTTGAGCGGACCGGAGGAGGCAAGAACGGTGCGCGGGCTGAAGGACGGCCTTCCGGTCACGGATGGCATCTTCCCGGAATCCAAAGAATTCCTGCTCGGGTACTGGATAGTCGACGTCCAAAGTCCCGAACGGGCGTGGGCCATTGCCGGCCGGATTTCCGCCGCCCCGGGACCCGGCGGATCGCCGACGAATATGCCTATCGAAGTGCGGCGGTTCGCGAGCGCTGCTGCGCGAACGACGGAACCGTTGTGACGGGACAATCTTCGGGTCTTGAAGAGGTTTTGGTCTTGCCGGATGCGCCACAGGGAAGGGCGGCCTCCGACGTCGCCAACTTCCTCGAACGCCATTTCGGGGGCCGTGCGCGAGTGGGGGTCGATCCATTCGGAGTACCGGAGGGATCCCCGACGCAATGGCGAAGCCACGTCGTGTTTGTCCTGAGTGAAACTAAGCCGCACTAACCGTGGCGAGCCGCCGGCTCCGCCGGCAAGTGCAGGTTTTCGATATGTTGGATAACGATAATGCCCACCGGTGCCGTGGTAGATTTCACTGTCAGCCCAAGCTGCTTCTGGAGCGCGGTGAACAGCGAGGGGCCTGAAGGCTTCGGCGGCTTCGTAATATGGCTCGGTTGACCGCCCCTTGCGGGCTTAGGCATTCCGGGGGGCATTTCGGTGTCCAATGGACCTAGAAGCTGTAAGTGCCGCGAAGACCTGTATTGTCCACGAGCACCCGGCTCGTTAGCTCCGGGATAGCCGCAAGGAGCCCGGTAAAGGTATCGTAGTCGCAAGAATTTACGTTCAACCAGAGCCGCTTCCCAGGACCAATGTCGGTTACTCGGCAAGACCGGTCGGCGGTCCCGTATTGGCTGATCTTTGGGCCGGGAGATCAACCGGATCACGAACCGACTCGTCAATATTTCCTGCTCGACGAGGGGCCACAAGGAAGATGAGTGAAGAGCGACATCAGCTACCGGAGGTTCCTGACGCGTCTGGTGCGCCCGCAGTGGCAAGCGAAACAGGTGGGTGCCCTGGAGTGGCGCATCCGGCGCCCGTCGATCCCGCGCCGTCCCGCCCGGATCTCCTAAACTTTTAGTTGACATTGCTTTTTTCCCGCCGTATACTCCTAATTGTTTAGGAGCTGTCGTGCCGACTCGCAAAGAATCCGACAAACCGCTCACGCCGCTCGAGCTGGAAATCATGAACGTGCTCTGGGAAACCGGCCCCGCCAACGTACAGACAGTGCAGGCCAGGCTGAGCGGCCGCGAGCTGGCTTACACCACCGTGCAAACCATGCTCAACGTGCTGCACCGCAAGGGCAAGGTAAAGCGCCGTCTCAAAGACCGCGCGTATTTCTACCAGCCCGTGCTCAGCCGCCAGAAAGCCGTCACGCAGGCCATGGGCGACCTGCTGGACCGGTTCTTCGGCGGCTCGGCCGACCGGCTGGTGATGAGCCTGGTAGAAACGCGCCGCCTCACGCCCGAAAAACTGGCGCGCATCCAGCGCATGCTCGAAAACTCCGAGGAGGGAAATCATGGAGACCGCTAGCCGCATCGTTTTGACCTTCCTGCTGAATTCGCTTTGGCAGGCCGCTCTCGTCGCCATCGTCGCCTTCGTTGCCTGCCGCGCAATGCGCCACGGGCCGGCGCGCCATCGGTACGCGGTCTGGGCGGCGGCGTTCGTCGCCTCGGTTGCGCTGCCGCTGGCCAGCGTGCGCGCCACCGCCGGCCCGCCGCGTCTGTATATCGATGCGGTCGCACCCGTGGCCGCGGCTTCGCATGCTGCGCACATCGGGACGGCGGCATCCGCACCGGCGCAACCGGCCGCTTCGCGCGCCACCGTCTCCCTGGCAGGCGCCACCGCCACCGCGCTGCTGGCCGCCTACTGCCTGTTCCTGCTGTTTCAACTGGGCCGTTTCTCGCTTGCCTGGAGCCGCACCGTGCGCATCCGCTCCGCCGCCAGTCCGGCTGCCTTACCGGCAGCGGTCCGCCAGGTCTGGGACTGCTGCAGCCGGGCCTTCGGAATCGCCGACGCGCAACTGCTCTTCTCGGCGACTGTAAGCGGGCCCGTCGCGGCCGGCCGCGCCATCATTCTTCCCGCCGGGCTTTCCGAATCCGGTTCCGAAGAAATGCTCACCACCGCGATCGGCCACGAAATGGCGCACCTGGCGCGGCGGGATTTCGGCTGGAACCTCTTCTTCGAGCTGGCCGGCCTGCCCATCGGCTACCATCCCGCCGCGTGGCTGATGCGCCGCGGCATCGAGCAGTCGCGCGAAATGGCCTGCGATGAGCTGGTCACCGCCCGCCTGCTGGCGCCCCGCGTGTACGCGCGCTCGATCATGACCATAGCCGCCCAATCGATGGCCCTGCCCAGCCCCGGCTGCACTCTCGGAGTCTTCGACGGCAATAATTTAGAGGAACGCATTCGCCGCCTCGCCGAAGGCCGCGCCGCCAATCTGAAGCGGGCCCGCCTGCTCTTCGCCGGCGCCCTGGCCGGCGTTGCCGCCTGCGCCGTGGTCGCGAGCGGACTCGCGATTTCCGCGCGCGCACAGACGGGCTGGCAGGACGACCTGCAGGCCGCGGAGACCGCCTACGACACCCGCGATTACAAAACCGCCGCCGCGCACTTCCAGAGCGTCCTCGCGCACGATTCCACAAATCGGCAGGCCTTACAGGGCATGATGATGCTCTCCGTCTCCACGAAGCAGTACGACGATGCGCGCTCCTGGGCGCTCAAGATGATCTCGGCCCATCCGCGCGAAACGGCCGGCTATTACACCCTGGGCTTCGTCGATTGGGTGACGATCTACCCCGCCGTTCAGCAGGCCCGCCTCACGCTTGGCATACAGCCGCAGGACCGCAATTACATTTCCGATGCAACGGTACGGGAGAGCCTGCGGAAACAATACCTGCCGAGCCTCGAAGACGGTTTCCGCATGCTGCAGATCGCGCTGCAGATCGATCCGCAGTATTCCGACGCCATGGCGTACATGAACCTTCTGTTCCGCCTCAAGGCCAATCTGATGGAAACGCCCGCGGAATCCGATGCCGCCATCGCGCAGGCGGACGGCTGGGTCCAGAAAGCAATCGCTGCGCGCAAGGCTACAGGCGCACCGGCGCACAACGGCGCCTGGGTGGCCGCGCCGCCTCCACCCCCGCCGCCACCGCCTCCGCAAAGCCAGGCGAAACTGGACCAGACCGGCCAACAGCCGGCCTCCGCAACCGCGCCATCGCCGCGCGCGAACGCACGAGAGGCGAACAATATGTGGCAGGTGGTCGGCGCTCCCAACGTCTCCGCCAACGATCTGGTCCAGCAGCTCATCGGGAAGGGTTTCCGCCCGGTCGAGGCGGTTCAGAATGTGGGGGAGAATATGGTCCGCGTCTTCGTGGGTCCTTATTCCACGCCGGAAGCCCTGCAGAAGGCCAAGACCGATCTCGAAGCCTCCGGTTTTGCCCCGCTTCGCGTCTGGTGACTGAGATGTCGCCGGTGTGTTCGGATTTCGGAACACACCGGCGGCAAGACGGCCATCGCGACCCACTGCGCAAAAGCGCTCAAATCAGACCCAAAAGTCCTATAGCAAATCTCAACACTGTACTGATACTCCACGCTCTTAGTCCCCTGGCATACCGATTGCTCTCCCCATCGTCTTCGAGCGGTTTTGCGCCGGGCTCCTGCGCAACCTCACCCAGCCCGGCGGAAAGGACGGCCTCGTATGACGACAGCCGCTGTCGAGAAAAAGACCGAGTTTCTCCGCGCCCTTCCCGGAGACGACGTCCGCCAGATCCTTTGGCGCTTCGCAGATCGTTTCGATCTGCAAATGCTCGTACAGAGCGTCCGGGCCGTGGCTCGCGGACCGGTGGCCCGCTTAGTGGCGCAGGGCGCCCGCAACACCCACGAATGGAATGCCGCCAAGCAATCGCTGCTGGCGGCGTTCGATGAATCGGGCATTACGGCCGTCTTCATGGAGCCTTCCCAGGGAGGCTTCCTCGAAGGCCCCAGGAACCTGGCCCTGGCGCTGGTGGCATTCGAACTGGCGTGGGTGGATGCCGGCGCCGCCACAGGCAGCCTCGCCGGTTGCCTGGCGCTTTCCCCCATCAAGGAGCGCGGCACCCCCGAGCAGCGCGACTATTACATGAGCCGCTGCGCCCCGGCCCAACCCGGTGAAGACCGCCGGCCCTGGCGCGGAGCCTTCTGCCTCACCGAACCCATCCCTTACGTCGGGGTCGAAACCGGGATGCTGGGCGGCAAGGTCGCAGTCGCCGAATGGAACGAAGGCGCCGAACCGATCCTGCAGGTCGAGAAGCGCGGGCGCTTCATCACGAACATGGGGTTCGCCAACTTCGTCACCGCCGCCGTGGAATCCAGCGACCCGCGCATCAAGGGCACCTGCATGGTGATTCTGGAAGAGACCGATCCCGGCACCTTCGATCGCGGCACCCCCACGCGCAAACTGGTTCATCAGCTTTCTTCTACGCAGGACCCGGTTTTCAGTCTCAAAGTGCCCGCCAGCCGCATCGTGGGCGGCTACACCGTCAAAGACGGCGTCATCGTGCCGCGCTACAGCCACGGCGAGATCATTGAAGCCGTCTTCCGGCGCACCCGCGTCACTGTGGCCATCATGACCTCGGCCAAGCTGCTGAGTGCCATCGAACCCGTCATTCGGTACGCCCGCGGCCGGTTCCGCGGAGGCTCCATCGCCACTCCCGGCTCGCCGCGGTACGAACTGGGCCTGCAGTTGAAGCAGGACGTGGTGCATCGGCTGGTGGATGTCTGGGCTACCGGCGAAGCCAGTGCCTCCCTGGGGTTCGAAGCGGCGCGCGTGTTCGACCGACTCGATCCGCTCGAACAGCAGAAGATGGAACTGCTTGCGGCGCGCGGCATCACCGGCGGCACGGCGGCCGCCCGCGCCATGCGCCAGGTGCAGAAGGACGCCATCGAATTCCTCAATGGTAAGCGGCGCGATCTCGCCGGCGACGTCCTGGTGCAATCCGCGCTACTCGATTCCGTCGCCAACGTGCTGTGCCCCGCCTGCAAGCTTTGGAACACCGGCCACGGCGCCACCATGATGCGCGAAGCCGTCAGCCTCATGGGCGGCTACGGCATTACCGAAGACTGCCCCGGGTTCCTCGGCCACAAGTGGATGGATGCCCAGCTCGAAGCCACCTACGAAGGCCCCGAAGCCGTGCAGCGGCGCCAGTTGAGCGTCACCATGGCGGACGAGCTGTTCCTGGCGCAATTCCGCGAATGGATTCGGGAGATGCGGCTGATCGCCAACGACCGCCCCGAAACGGGCGCCTGCTCGCTGGCCACAGCAATGCAGATGTGGCTGTGGACCCTGCATCACCTGCAAAAGGCCACCGATGCCGAGGGCGGAAAGCTCTACCAGGGCTCGCGCCAGGGCGTGACCTTCCCGCTGGCCGATGCGCTCTGCTGGCTGCTGGCCTCGCGCTGCCAGATTCTCGACGTTCTGGAGCTGGAAAAGAAAGGCCCCGAAAATCCCGCGCTGGCCGAAGGCCTTCCCGGCCTGACCGCTTTTCTTACAGACCTCTGCCATGTGCAATCGGCGCGGGCCGCGGGTGAAGCCGGCCGCATCTGCGCCGAACTCCTGTTCGGTTACAATCGCCACCCGGCCTGGGATACCGAAGGCTGCGCCGCCTGCTACCAGGCGGACGATCTGGACGCCATGGAGGCGCTCATTCCCGGCATCGGCAGCCTGGCGCGCGGATTCACGGACGTCATCGAACACGACGGCTCGCACATCGCCAAAGCCGGTCCCTGCGCCCGCTTCGAAGGGCTCGATCAGTTCACGCGCCTGCGCGTGCGGCTGGATGGCTGCCTCACGGGCTCCGGACTGGCCAAAGACCGCGCCGCCGAAGCGCTCACCAAAGTCATGATTCCCGAGGCTCTGGACTACCCGGCATGAGCGCGCAACCGCAGCCGCCGGCGCCCGAACGCCAGAGCATGGAGATGGATATCGTGTGCGTGGGCTTCGGCCCCGCGGCCGCCGGCTTTCTGACGACTTTGTCCAAACACCTCGTCGGCCCCGATGGCATGCCCGGCATCGAAAGCCCTTCCGCGCCGGGAATGCCGCTACAGGTGGCGTGTTACGAGCGCTCCGAGGATATCGCGTTCGGCGTCTCCGGCCTGGTCACGCGCGCCCGCGGCATCCGCGCGACGTATCCCGAGCTCGACCTCAGCCGCATCCCCATGGCCGCGCCCGTCACACAGGAGAAGCTGGTCTACCTGCTCGACCCGGCCGGCGCCAGCCGCCGCTCGCCGCTCCTCCGCCTGGGCGATGCCGCACTACGCACGCTGCGGCTGCACCGGGAGTACGGGTTCGAACTGCCCTACGTGCCGCCGTTTCTGCACAAGACCGGCGGCCTGGTCATGTCGCTCGGCCAGTTTCTGCAATTCGCCGGCACGGAGCTGATGAATTCCGGCGCGGTCCAGATCTGGCCCGGCGTGCCCGTCTCCGGCGCGCTGATCGATGACGATGGCGAACGCGTCACGGGCGTCCGCCTGTCCGACCAGGGTGTGGACCGCAACGGCATGCCGCAGACAGATTTCCTTCCCGGCATGGATATCCACGCCGCCCTCACCGTGGTGGCCGATGGGCCGGTGGGAGCCGTGGGGCGGCAGCTCGATTCGGCATTCGGTCTGCCCCTGGGGCATCACCAGCGCGAGTGGGCGCTGGGAATGAAGTTCGTCATCGATCTGCCTCCGGATACCACGCTCGAAGCCGGCACCGTCTTCCACACCTTCGGCTATCCCGAACCGGAAATCTTCGGCTTCTTCTACGTGCACCCGGATCGCGTCGCGACCGCCGGTATCTTTGTTCCCTCCTGGTTCCGCAGTCCGCTGCGCACCGTCTACCGCTATCTGCAGCACTACCTGCTGCACCCGTACCTGTGGCGTTATCTCAAGGGCGGCAAGCTGCGCTCATGGGGCGCCAAGAGCCTGCAGGAGTCGGGGCGCCGCGGCGAGCCCGTCCTGGTGGGCGATGGCTACGCGCGCATCGGCGAAAGTTCGGGCAGCACCAATGTTCTTACCGGCTCCGGCGTGGATGAAGCCTGGACCACCGGTTCGCAGCTCGCCGAAGCCGTGGTCGACCTGCTGCGCGAGGGTGAGCCGCTCACCCGCGAAAATCTCGAACGGACTTACGTCGCGCGGCGCCGCGCCAGTTGGGTGGAAACCGAAGGCCGCATCGCCGAAAACGCGCGCGATGGTTTTCACATGGGGATCCTCCGCGGGCTGGCCGGCATGGCGCTGGCCGGTCTGACGAACGGCAAGCACTGGATTGCGGGCGAGCCGCGCCTGATGCCTGAAGTCGCGCAATACTATCGCGGCCGCGTTCCCGTTGGCGAACTTGACAGCATCCTCGCCGACTGCCGCGCCCGCGGCGTCTCCTGCCACGATGCCCTCATGGACCGCAGCGGATGGCCCGCCATCCCCTTCGATGGCGAACTGCTTGTCAGCCACCAGGACGCGCTGCTCATGGGCGGCAAAGTGCAGGCGCCCGCCGGTTTCGCCGACCACGTCCGCTTCGTTTTCCCCGATTTCTGCGAGCGCTGCGCCGCCATGCTGTGCGTCGAGATGTGTTCCGGGCAGGCGATTTCGCCAGGCCCGGCGGGCGTCCCCGTCTTCGATCGCGAAAAATGCGTGCACTGCGGCGCCTGCCTGTGGAACTGCACGGCACCGCTCGAAGACGATCCGCCGCGCGGCAACATTGCCTTCCGCGCCGGCGCCGGCGGTCTCCATTCCACCGAGAATTAATGATGACACCTTTTGAAATCGTGGTTTGCGGGAGCATCGTTCCCGATCCGCTGCAAACCCTGGAACCGGTCGCCGGTCCCGCTCTCAAGAATGAAATGATGCTGCCCGCCATTCTGGACCCCTGGGCCGGGCACGCGCTCTTCGAGGCTGCGAACCTGGCACGCACAATCGCGGGCAGCAAAGTGCGGCTTGTGTCGCTCGGACCCAGGGCCAAGCTGCAGCAGGTCATGATGACAGTGGCGCAGAAAGCGCCTTTCGAATTGATCGCGCTGGACGGGCCGGCCTCCGGCTTCGCCGATTCCTTCGAAACCGCCGCCGCCCTGGCCGCGGCGATTGAGGCAATCGCAGGCCTCGATCGCGCGCGCCTGCTGCTCTTCGGGGGCTGGGAATCGGCTTCGCGCGGCGCCGGCTCGACGCTGCAGATGGTCGGCGAGCGGCTCGGCATCGCCGAGCAGTTTCAGGGCGTGGATCGACTGACCGTTCGCGCAGACGGCAGCTTCGAGGTCCTCGAACGCATCGAAGGCGGCCGGCACCAGGTCTCCGTGTGCTCCGCGCCGCCGGCGTTGCTGGGCTGGGCCACCGGATACCTGCCCGAACCGCGCGGCAATCCGCAGGTGGGCATGGCGAACATGCGTACCATCATGCCCGCGCTCGGCCGGGCGAAGGCCGCGCCCGTCGCCAGCGCCGGCTTGTGCTTCGATACGGTGCATCTGCCGAAACAGCAGCGCGAAACCCGCATCGTGAAGAATATGCCCGCCGAAGAGATCGCGCGCGAAATTGCTGCATGGATCGCAGAGGACTGACGTCATGGAAAAGATTCTCCTTCTCCTCCACACCGAACCCGATGGTTCCCTGGCCAGACCGGCGCTGGAAGCCGTCACCGCCGCGCAGGCGCTGGCACCGCATCGCCTGACCATCGGTCTGATCGGCGCGAGCGTGGATACCGGCGCGGCCCAGGCCGCCGGCTGCAGCACGCGCATCCTCGCGGTCACCGGCGAGCCCTTCGCGCAGTCGCGCTACGCCACCGATGCCGCGGCCGCCGAAGCTCTTTGCCGGGCCGCTGAAGCCGAACTGGTACTTGCGCCCTCCACCGCACGCTGGTCGCGCGTGCTTCCGGGAGTCGCTTTGCGCCTCAACGGCCGAATCGATACGCACGCCACGGCGCTCGCCCGGCAGAACGGCGTTCCCGCCGTGACCCGCTGGTTCTACCGCCAGCGTATCGAGGCCGTGCTCACGCGCGCGCAGCGGCCCTGGTTCATCCTGCTCGATCCCGGTTGCTGCGCGCCATACCCGGGCGCACCCGGCGCGGCGCAAATCGAAACCGTCGTGGTCGAAACGCCGGCCTGCCGCACCGCAGTCACCGGAATCCAGGCTCCGCCCGCGGGCGAGCAGACCATCCGGCCCGATGCCAAACTGCTGTTCGTGGCCGGCGCCGGCTGGACCAAGAAACAGTCCGATGGCGCCGTGCATGCCGCCGAAGCCGAGCAGTTAATCCTCGGTTTCCTGCACGCCTCGCAGGGCTCGCTCGGAGGGAGCAAGAGCCTGGTGGATCAATCCGGTGAAGGCGAAGCCGTGCTCAAATGCATGACGCACCTCAACCAGGTGGGCCAGACCGGCTCTACACCGCGCCATCCCAAAGGCCTCTCCACCTGCTGCCACGGCGAGGAGCCGCATACCGTCGGATGGCGCTTCGTCACCGAGCGCCGCGCCATCAACCTCGACCCCAGCTGCGGGTGGGCCCGCGGCAAGGCCGATGTGCTGTACGTGGCCGATGCTTTTCAAGTCCTGCGGGAACTGATCGCGATCCTCCGGTAACGCCGGCGCTCTCAAACGTCTTCAAAGGCGCCCCGGCGTATATCCGAATGTGCGCTTGAACGCCGCCACAAACGCGCTGACGCCGGCATATCCGCTGTCGAACGCCGCTTCTGTCACCGATTTACCCTCCGCCAGCAGGCGGATGGAATCGAGCAGCCGCGCCTTCTGCCGCCACATTCCGAAGCTGAGGCCCGTCTGGCGGCGGAACAGGCGTTCCAGCGTGCGGCGGCTCGCGCCATAGCGCCGCGCCAGGGCGTCAATGGAATCCCCGCTCGAAGGGCAACTCAAAATATGACCCGCCACTTTCCTGGCCCGCGGATCTTCAGGCAGCGGCAGCGACACGGGCGTCACCGGGGCCAGCGCCATTTCTTCCAGGAGCACGCTCGACAGGTTCCGGTGCGCGGAAATGCGGCCATCCAGCGCCCCCACCTCAATGATCCGCAGAATCAACTCGCGCAGCAGCGGCGTGACCGAGAGCACCCGGCACTCGCTCCCTTCGAGCGCCGTCGCGTTCAGAGATGCCGGAAAGTAAAGCGAGCGGAAACCGACCTTGCCCCACATGTGAATCGAGTGCGGAATCCCCGCCGGAAGAAACACGCTCTTGCCGGGAGGCACCATCCAGGACGCTCGCCCGCCCGTCACCGTCATGGCCCCCGAGCAGGCCCACAAAAGCTGGTGCCAGGGATGCTCGTGCGTTTCGATCACGAACCCGCCGCTCAGGTCGGCCGCCTGAGACCGCACAATGAGGAACGGCTCCTCTGCGGCGGTCAAAGGTCGGCGTTGGCGGGCCGGCGACATGGATTGTCAAATTATCGCAAGACTCCTACCGCAGTTTCTGTATATACTCCAGTCCTATGCCGAACAACCTCATGAGCTTCGGGATCACAGTCGACGACGTGCAGCGCGCACGCCGCTTCTACGAGCAGGTCTTCGCATGGCGATTCGAGCCCTGGGGACCTCCGGATTTCTACCTCGTTCACACCGGGGACGATCAACACCCCGGCGTGCAGGGCCTCATGCACAAGCGGCGCGAGCCGGTGACCGGCAAGGGCATGACCGGCTACGAATGCACCATCGCGGTGGATGATATCGACGCCACCATTCGCGCCATCGAAGCCAACGGCGGCACTATCGTCATGCAGAAGTTCCACATCCCCACCGTCGGTTCCGGGGTCTACTTCCACGACACCGAAGGGAACTTCGTCGGCGCCATGCAGCCCGAACCGCGATGAATCCTACTCCGCGCGCCTGAACCGAAGTTGACCCCGTATACTAACCACGGGACGCTCTCATGAACCTGCGCGGCAACACGATTTTTATTACGGGCGGCGGATCGGGCATCGGCCGCGGACTTGCCGAAGCCTTTCACAAACTCGGAAACCAGGTCATCATTGGGGGCCGGCGCCGCGAGGCGCTGGACCGCACCGTGGCCGCCAACCCCGGAATGGCCGCCCTCGTCTTCGATGTCACCAACCCCGGCAGCATCTCCGCCGGCGCGCGGCAGTTGATTGCGGCTCACCCCGGTTTGAACGTTGTGATCAACAATGCCGGCGTACAGTATGCCGTCGATTTCGCCTCAGTCGAGCCCATTGACGAGGATGGCTTCTCCGCCGAGATCGATACCAACGTTTACGGCGTGCTGCGCGTGACGGCGGCCTTCCTGCCTCACCTGAAAACGCGCCCCGCCGCGACCATCGTCAACATCTCCTCGGGCCTGGCCTACATGCCGCTCGCGCGTTACGCCGTCTACTGCGCCACGAAAGCCTTCGTGCATTCGTTTTCCGTAAGCCTGAGGCACCAACTGCGCCGGACCGGCGTGCGGGTTGTCGAACTGGCGCCGCCGTGGGTCGCGACCGAACTCGGCGGCCACCCCGCCGTTGCTCCCACCGATGGCCGCCCGGGACCGATGCCTCTCGACGATTTCATCGCCGCCGCCATGGCGGAACTGGCCACCGATGCCGAAGAGTTGCACATTGGAACCGCGCAATCCCTCTACGCCGCGGCCGTCAATGAAGGGGCGGGCCGGATTTTTGCGCGCATGAACCCGTAACGGGCGCGCCGCGCGGTACGATTTCATACCATCGGCGCACGCCGCGCGCCGCAAAACATCGGCCGTAATAATTGAATTAATATTATTAATCCTCTAGCCTGCTTGCATTTACAAAACTTGTACCCTATACTCGGTATTTAGTTCCGATGTTGACCGCAGTCACAGGCCGGCAGGTTCGTACTCTTCTCACCGAAGCCATTGCTCTCCCTGTAGGCATTATTATTCTGGTCATCGTAGCCGGCCCCGTCTGAAGGCCGCCCGGAACAAGGTTCCAAAGGCCATCAGCGGGGTGAAACAGACCGGCTGATGGCCTTTTTCGTTATAGAGCGATTTTATTGAGGCACAGATTATGTCGAACTTGATGAGCGGCGCGCGTATGTTGCTGGAGTGCCTGGCGCGCGAAGGCGTGGATTGCATTTTCGGCTATCCAGGCGGCGTGACCCTTCCTTTCTACGACGTCCTGTACGAGCACCACATTCGCCATGTGCTGGTGCGCCACGAAGAGAACGCGGCCTTCGCCGCTGAAGGCTACGCGCGCGCCACGGGCAAAGTCGGTGTCTGCTGCGCCACTTCCGGACCCGGCGCCACCAACCTGACCACCGGCCTGGTGGACGCCATGATGGATTCCATCCCCATTGTCGCCATCACCGGCCAGGTGCCCACCAAGCTCATCGGCAGCGATGCCTTTCAGGAAGCCGACACTTTCGGCATCACGCGCTCCTGCACCAAGCACAATTATCTGGTCAAGCGCCTCGAAGAGCTGCCGCAGGCCGTACACGAAGCGTTTTACGTAGCCAGCAGCGGCCGGCCCGGTCCGGTCCTGGTCGATATCACGAAGGACGTTCTGCAGGGGCAGGGACATTACCAGCACGTCACCAGCGTGCACCTGCCCGGGTACAAAGTGTTCACGGAAGGCCACACGGGCCAGATTCGCCGCGCGGCGGAGATGCTGCAAACCGCGGAGCGGCCTCTGGTCTATGCGGGCGGGGGCATCGTGGCGGCCGGCGCGGCGCCGGAGCTGAAGGAATTCATCGAGCGTACCGATTCGCCCGCGGTCATCACACTCATGGGCCTGGGGGCGCTGCCTTCCGCGCATCCCAATTTCATCAGCATGCCGGGCATGCATGGCAGCTTCGCCGCCAACCAGGCGCTCAGCAACTGCGATCTGCTGATCGCGCTGGGCGTGCGCTTCGATGACCGGGTCACCGGCCGCCTCGCCGCGTTTGCTCCTCATGCCAAGGTGATCCACGTCGATATCGACCCCGCCGAGATCGGCAAGAACCGCGCGCCCGACGTTCCCATTGTGGGCGATGTGAAGCGCGTCCTGGCCAAAATCAACCGTCTGCTGGAGGAAGAGAAGGCTTCGCCCGGCGAAAGCCCTTCCGCCGCGCGCCGCGCCTGGTGGCACCAGATTCGCGAGTGGAAGGCCGAGCATCCGCTGCAGCCCGTGACTTCCGATTCCGAAATCAAACCGCAGCACCTGATGGCCGAGCTCGACCGCCTCAGCGGCGGCAACGCCATTATCTCGAGCGACGTGGGCCAGCACCAGATGTGGGCGGCGCAGCTTGTGCGCTTCAACGAGCCTCGCCTGTGGCTCAATTCGGGCGGACTCGGCTCCATGGGCTTCGGCCTGCCCGCCGCCATCGGCGCGCAGTTCGCACGGCCCGACAAGCTCGTCTTCGCGCTCGTGGGCGATGGCGGATTTCAGATGTCGATTCCCGAACTCGGCACCATCGCCAGCAACGGCCTGCCGATCAAGATCGTCGTCATGAACAACGGCTACCTGGGAATGGTGCGGCAGTGGCAGACGCTCTTCTACAACAACCGCCTGAGCGCGGTCGAACTGGACTGCTTCCCGGATGCCGCCCTGCTCGCCGGCGCTTACGGTTTCAAGGGCAAAACCATCGAGAAGCCGCACGAACTCGCGCCTGCCCTGCAGGAAGCGGTCGACGAGCCCGGACCGTACCTGTTGAACGTCAAGGTGTCGCCGTTCGAAAGCGTCTACCCCATGGTGCCTGCCGGCGCGGCCATCAATGAAATGGTGCTGGGCCCGCCGCAGCCGGTTCCCGTGCCGGCCACATAAAGGAGCGGACATGCTGCAAATCATCTCATTACTGCTCGAAAATAAGCCCGGCGCCCTGATGCGGGTGACCGGCCTGTTGAGCCAGCGAGGCTACAACATCGAAAGCCTGACGGTCGCGCGCACGCTGGACCCGGCGGTGTCGCGTATGACCATCGTGGTGGATGTGGAAGCCACCAAGCGCCAGCAGGTCATCAAGCAGATGAACAAACTGATCAACGTCCTGCAGGCGACGGACCTCACCGAGCTGCCCGCGGTGGTGCGGGAACTGGTGCTGGTGCGCGTGCGCACCGCGCAGGAGGCGCGTACCGCGGTGCTCAAGGAGGCCGAGATCTTTGGCGGCCGCGTGGTGGATTCCTCCACCGAAGGCTTCGCCATCGAAACCACCGGCCCGCCGGAGAAGCTCAACGAGTTTATCGATGTCATGCGCAGCTATGGCGAAATCGAAGTGACGCGCTCCGGCGCGCTCGCAATCGCCCTGGAAGCGAAAAAACTGCGGCTGCAACCGCCCGTGCCCACCAAGGCCGGGAAACTGGAAGAGCCGGTCTTCTGAAACTGGGAGTGGAAATGGCGAAACGTTATTACGAAAAAGACGGGAATCTCCAGACTTTGAACGGGCGCACTGTGGCCATTATCGGCTACGGCAGCCAGGGCCACGCGCACGCGCTGAACCTTCGCGATTCGGGCGTGGACGTGGTGGTCGGGCTGCACGCCGGCAGCAAGAGCCGCGCCAAAGCCGAAGCCGCCGGGCTGAAAGTGATGACCACTGCCGATGCCGCCAAAGCCGCGGACGTGGTGATGATCCTGGTGCCGGATCATCTGCAGGCCGATCTCTACAACAACGAAATCGCGCCCCACATGACCAAGGGCAAAACGCTCATGTTTGCCCACGGCTTCAACATTCATTTCCAGCAGATCGCCGCGCCCGCCGATGTGGATGTCTCCATGGTCGCTCCTAAGGCGCCCGGCCACCGCGTGCGCGAACTCTACACCGAAGGTGTGGGCGTGCCGGCGCTGATCGCGGTGCACCAGGATGCCTCGGGGCAGGCCACGGAGCGCGCACTGGCATACGCCCTGGCGCTGGGATGCCTCAAAGCGGGCGTGATTGAAACCACCTTCCGCGAGGAGACCGAAAGCGATCTCTTCGGCGAGCAGGCGGTGCTCTGCGGGGGCGCCGCGGAACTGATCCGGGCCGGCTTCGAAACCCTGGTGGCCGCGGGGTATGCCCCGGAAATCGCCTATTTCGAATGCCTGCACGAGCTCAAGCTGATCGTCGACCTCATTCAGGAAGGCGGCCTCAGCTATATGCGCTATTCCGTTTCCGATACCGCCGAATACGGCGATTACACCCGCGGCCCGCGCGTCGTGAACGACCAGACACGCGCCGAAATGAAGAAGATTCTTGGCGAAATCCAGAGCGGCCAGTTCGCGCGGCAGTGGATCGAAGAGAATAAATCGGGCCGCAAGAATTTTCTCGCCATGCGCGAAGCCGCCCGCAACCAGCCCATCGAGCGTGTGGGCCGCGAATTGCGCGAGATGATGACGTTCCTCAAGAAAAAGAAGGAAGCGGGAGTTCCGCAGGAAGCTACCGCTTAGCAAGGGCCGGTTTGGGCAAAGCTTATGAAAATCTTTACCTTCGATACAACGCTCCGGGATGGCACGCAGGGGGAGGCCATTTCATTTTCGGTGGATGACAAGCTGCTCATTGCTCAGAAGCTGGATGAATTCGGAATCGATTACATCGAGGGCGGCTGGCCGGGCTCAAACCCCAAGGATCGCGACTTCTTCGCGCGCGCGAGCGAGCTCGACCTCAAGCACGCCCGCCTTACGGCTTTCGGCGCCACGCGCTTCGCCAAAAACCCGGTCGAAGAAGATCGCAATGTGCAGGCGCTGGTCGAGGCCGGGACCCCCACCGTCTCGATCTTCGGCAAGACCTGGGACCTGCACGTCAAGCGCGCCCTCGGCATCACGCTCGAAAAAAACCTCGAGCTGATTTCCGACACCGTGCTGTATCTGAAGGCGCACGGCAAGGAAGTAATCTACGATGCCGAGCACTTCTTTGACGGCTATACGGCCAATCCCGAATACGCGCTCGCCACGCTCGAAGCCGCGAAATCCGCGGGCGCCGACGTGCTCTGCCTCTGCGACACCAACGGCGGCACGCCCACCGCACGCCTGACCGAAATCGTCGCCGAAGTGCGCAAGCGCTTCGATGGCATCATCGGCATTCACACCCACAACGATTCCGACCTCGCCGTCGCCAATACCCTGGCCGCCGTCGAAGCCGGCGCCACCCACGTGCAGGGCTGTCTCAACGGCTATGGCGAACGCTGCGGCAATGCCAACCTGGCGTCCGTCATCGCCAACCTGGAATTGAAGCAGGGCCACACCACCGTGGGCGCGGAAAAGCTCGCGGGCCTCTCCTCGCTCTGCCGTTTTCTGGCGGAATTGGCCAATCTGCCGCTGCCGAACGACCGGCCATTCGTGGGCAAGAGCGCCTTCGCTCACAAGGGCGGCGTGCACGTCAGCGCCGTTCTGAAGGATTCCGCCACGTACGAGCACATCGCTCCCGAAGCCGTGGGCAACCGCCAGCGCGTTCTGGTCAGCGACCTCTCGGGCCGCGGCAATATCATGTACAAGCTCAAACAGCACGGTCTGGCCGGACGCCTGGATGAAGATGCCCGCCGCGAGCTGCTGGAGCGCATCAAGCAGATGGAGTACGAAGGGTACGAGCTGGAAGCCGCCGAAGGCACCTTCGAGCTGCTGGTGCGCGAAGCCCTGCATCCCGGCCTGCATTTCTTCGATGTCGACAGCTACGAAGTAGCCACCCGCGCCGGCGGCCTGGCCCCCTCGCACACCACCGCTACCGTCACGCTGCGCGCGCAGGACGGCGTCCACTCCGCCACCGCCACCGGCCACGGACCATTCAACGCTCTGCACCTCTGCCTGCGCAAGTGCCTTTCGAAGATGTACCCGAAGATCGCCGAGGTCCGCCTCACGGATTACAAAGTCCGCGTGCTGGATTCGCGCAAAGGCACCGCCGCGCAGGTTCGCGTCCTGATCGAGTGGAGCGACCATCGCAAGTCCTGGTCCACCGTCGGCGTCTCCGATAACGTCATCGAAGCGAGCTGGAAAGCGCTGGTCGATGCCATCCGTCTGGAGCTCATGCGCCTCACCGAGCAGGACCCTTCGGTCGAGCGCGCCGTGGAAGACTACTGTTGGGGCGTGTAACCGGTCCCGCAGGCGATCCCGTCGCCGGTGACTTTTCGGCGGAACAAACCCCACCGGCGGCTCCGACCGCCGGCGCTACCATAAGTAACGTGGAGAACAAAGAAATCGCCCGGATCCTCGGGGAGACTGCCGATCTCATGGAGATCGCAGGCGAAGACTCCTTTCGCATCCGCAGCTACCGCAACGGCGCCACCGCCGTCGAAGGCCATCCAGAGCGCATTTCCGAAATTCTCGCCAACGCCGAACGCAGCGTCACCGAGATCCCCGGCATCGGCAAAGGCCTCGCCAAAGTTCTCGCCGAAATCGTCGCCTCCGGTTCCTGCGATCAGCGCAATCTGCTGCTCCAGAAGTTTCCGCCCACCGCACTCGAATTTCTCAAGATCCAGGGACTCGGTCCCAAGAGCATCGCACTGATTTTCGAGCATTACCGCATCAGCACCATCGATGAACTCGAGCGCCTCTGCCACGAAGAGAAGCTGCGCGTGCTGCCTCGCATGGGAGCCAGGCTGGAAGAAAAGGTGCTCCGCTCCATCGCGCAATACCGCATGCGCAGCGGCCGCTACCTGCTGAGTTATGCAGAGGGGATCGCCTCCGAAATCATCGAGCACCTGCGCGGCATTCCGGGAGTGGAAACCATCACGCCAGCCGGCAGCCTGCGCCGCGGCCGCGAGACTGTGGGCGATCTCGACCTGCTCGTCACCGGACCCGCTCCCACGGGCGCGCTGCAGCGCTTCATCGAATGGCCGCGCGTCGACGAAGTCCTCGGCCGCGGCGAAAACAAGGCCAGCGCCAAGGTGGGCCGCGAAGGCCTGCAGGTGGACGTGCGCGCGCTGCCTCCGGAAAGCTTCGGCGCCGCTATGCAATACTTCACCGGCAGCAAAGATCACAACGTCGCCATCCGCACCCGCGCCGTGAAAATGGGGCTGAAGCTGAGCGAATACGGCCTTTTCCGCGTCGAGGACGAAGCCCGCGTGGCGGGAGAAACCGAGGCCGGCGTCTACGAAGCGCTGGGGCTCCCCTGGATTCCTCCCGAATTACGCGAAAACTGCGGTGAAATCGAAGCCGCCGAAGAGGGCAAGCTTCCCGAACTGATCGAACTGCGCCACGTGCGCGGCGACCTTCACATGCACACGGTCGAAACCGACGGGCGCGCCACCCTCGAAGAGATGGCCGAGGCCGCCCGCGAGCGCGGCTACGAATACATTGCCATCACCGATCACTCCAAGGCCCTCGCCATGGCCAACGGCCTCGATGAAGCCCGCGTGGTTGCCTTCGCCAAACAGGTTCGCGAACTGAAAGGGAACCTCGGCATCCGCGTCTTTTCGGGAATCGAGTGCGACATCCTGCGCGATGGCGCCATGGACCTGGCCAACGATGCCCTGGCCGAGCTCGATCTCGTCATCGGCAGCGTTCACAGCCACATGAATCTCGAAGGCGCCGAAATGACCGACCGCCTGCTGCGCGCCCTGGAATGCCCGCACCTGCGCGTGCTCGGCCACCCCACCGGACGCATGCTGCTGCATCGCGATCCGTTCCCCTTCGATTTCGACAGGATTGTCGGCGAGGCCGTGCGCCGCGGAGTCTGGCTGGAAATCAACGCCAGCCCCGAGCGGCTCGATCTCAACGGCGCGATGGTGCGCGCCGCCAAAGCCAAGGGCGCGCGATTCACCATCTCTACCGACGCGCACCATCCCCAGCACCTGCTCTCCATGCGCTACGGCGTCGTCACCGCGCGCCGCGGATGGCTCGCGCCGCGCGACGTCATGAACACTCTGCCGGCCGCACAATTCGCCAAAGAGCTCAAGAAAAGATCATGAAAATCGTCTCTTCCCGTGAAGTTTACAAATGCAAGCTTTTCTCTGTCACCGAGGACCGTGCGGTCGACAAAAAAGCCAATTTCGAGATTCAGCGGAGCGTGGTGCGCCACGCCGGCTCGGCCGTGATGATGGCGGTCGATGACAGGAAACGCATCCTGCTGGTGCGGCAATACCGCCTGCCCGCGGAAAAGGACCTGTGGGAGCTGCCCGCCGGCCGCCTCGACCCCGGCGAAAAGCCCCTGCAGGCCGCCAAGCGCGAACTGGCGGAAGAGACCGGCTACCGCGCGCGCAAGTTGAGTAAACTCGCCTCCTTCTTCGTCAGTCCCGGTTACGTGCAGGAGAGGATGACCATCTTCCTTGCCACCGGGCTCACAGCCGGCGAACCCACCCCCATGGACGATGAGCGCATCGAAAGCCGCTGGTTCAAGAAAAAAGAGCTGGCTCACATGATCCGCGATGGAAAAATCGAAGACGCCAAAACCATCGTCGGCTTCTTCATGTGGCAGGCGCGCTAATTCCCGCGCGCCCGCACCAGGTCGCAGAATTCGCGCAGTTCCGCCGCGTTCAGATCGCTGGCCGCCCAGTAGGTCATGCCGCCCGAATGCCACTGCTCGAGGTTGTATCCATCCAGGCTCGTGAATTCCGGCCCGCTCCCGGCCGCCCGCGACACCAGCAGGTTCACCACGTGATTGTGCCGGCGGTAGACGATGGCTGCCGCCGGCCGCCCTGCAATCACATCCAGACGCCCGCCTGCGAGCTCAAAACCGTGGTCAGAAAGGTCCGGCGCCGGCGGCGAAAAACCCAGCTTTCCCTGGAACCACGGCTTTACCGTGTGCCGATCGGAACTCGGCACGTCCACCAGGTGATCGCCCAATAGCGAGCGCACGTGATCGTCGATCACCTGCCGCGGGAGCGCGTCGTTCGGGCGCGAAAATCGCACGCCAAAGAACACCGCAACCACGAGCGTAGCGGCCACTGCGAGCGCCCCGCGCCACGGCCATCGCGCGCCGTGCAGGTCGCGCCGGATCGCTGTCCGCAGCGGCCGCAGATCCGTCTCCGCGCTCCAATCGAGCCCAACGGCCGCAAGTTCTTCGCGCAGGCGTTCCAGACGCCGATAGCGGTTCGCGCACGCATCGCACTCCGCCAGGTGACGCTCCATCTCCAGGCTCGCGGTCAATTCGAGTTCGCCATCGAGCTGCGCGTGCAGTAGCGGCTCCGCCCGCTCGCAGTTCATAATCCGCCTTCTTTCTCCGGGAGCAGCTCCTCCATCAGCAGGTGGCGCGCGCGCGACAGGCGCGACATCACGGTCCCGAGCGGCACGTCCAGGACCGCCGCGATCTCCTTATAGGCCATCCCTTCCAATTCGCGCAGCACCAGCGCCTCGCGAAACTCCCCCGGCAGCCGCTGCACGGCTGCGCGCACGCGGGCGCGCTGCGAATCGCGCAGCATCGCCTTCTCCGGGTCCGGTGCGCCATCGGCCGGCTCGGCCATGCGCTCGTTCCACGCCACCTCCGCCTTCGGCTTCTTCCGCTGCAAGAAATTAATCGCCGTGTTGCGCACAATCGCCAACAGCCAGGTGCGCGGGTCTCCGCCGCGAAAGCCGCCGGCCCGCTCAAACGCCCGGGTGAACGACTCCTGCACGACATCCTCGGCATCGTGAGGATTCCCTACCAGCCAGCGTGCGAGGTTGTATGCCCCGCGCAGGTGCGGCCAAAAGGATTCTTCGAAATGCCGGCGACGGTCGTCCATTCGCGCGAGGTCCGCACCATTGTAAGACACACCCCGGCGCGAAATTATTCCCGTACCCGAAACGGGGAATAGCGCCCCTCGCGGTGGTGTCTTGCAAGCCGGAGGGAGGATGCACAATGCCAAAACGTGACGATAAAGACGGGATCGATCGCCGGGGTTTCCTGAAGTGTATGCAGTGGGCGGGCACGGGAATGGTCTGGCGAATTGCCGCCGGCGTGCCGTTTTCCGCGCCGCTGACCGCTGACGCGAATGCAGCTGGCGATTTCTGTTTCGTGCAGATCAGCGACAGCCACATCGGTTTCAACAAAGCTGCCAACCCCGATGTCACCGCCACCCTGCAGGCGGCCATCGATAAAATCAACCGTCTCGATCCACAGCCCGATTTTCTTCTGCACACCGGCGACCTGACCCATCTCGCCCGCGCCGGCGAGTTCGACACCCTCGACCAGGCGCTCCGCTCGCTGCGCCAAGGCCAGATCTTCTACGTCCCCGGCGAACACGATTTCACCGGCGACGATGGCAAACTCTACCTCGAACGCTTCGGCAAAGGCACTCGCGGCTCGGGCTGGCAGAGCTTCGACCATCGCGGCGTCCACTTCATCGGTCTCAACAACGTGGTGCAGCTCGAAGGCTGGGGCAACATCGGCGACGTGCAGTTCGAATGGATGCGCCGCGACCTGGCCCCGCTCTCTTCCAGCACCCCCGTCGTGGTCTTCGCGCACATCCCTTTGTGGACGGTTTATCCCGATTGGGGCTGGGGCACGCGCGATAGCGAGCGCATGCTCGCCCTAATGAAGCGATTCGGCTCGGTGACCGTGCTCAACGGCCACATTCACCAGGTGCTGCAGAAGGTCGAGGGCAATGTCACCTTCCACACCGCCATGTCGACCGCGTTCCCGCAGCCTGCTCCGGGGGCAGCGCCCGCGCCCGGCCCCATGAAGGTGGAAGCGGACCGGCTCCGCCAGGTGCTGGGAACCGCCGAAGTGAACTTCCGCCGCGGCGATCACCCACTCGCAATTGTTGACGCGCCCCTCGACGATGCCGCCGCGTTCCAGCGCCGCTGCGGCGGTTGCCATTCGTTAGACGATGCCAGGATGGGGCCGCCCCTGCGCGGTGTCTACGGCCGCCATGCCGCCGCCGATCCGAAATTCGCTTATTCCGAAGCCCTCAAGAAGGCCGATATCCGCTGGGACGAAGCCACGCTCAATCGCTGGCTGCAGGACCCCGAAGCCGTAGTTCCCGGCAACGCCATGCCCTTTCGCCTGGATAGCGAATCGGACCGCCGCGCCATCATCGACTATTTGAAGGCGCACTGAGCCGCGAACGGAGGGCTCCGCGCTTTGATTTCAGACTCAGGCATCCCGGTTGCAAACTTGCTGGCGATACCGCCATCTTGATATCCTTTGTATTAACCGATCCCTCATTGAACACAGGAGAAAAAATGGCAGTAAAAGTTGGTATCAATGGCTTCGGCCGCATCGGGCGGAACGTGGTCCGCGCCGGTATGCATCGCAACGACGTTGAATTCGTGGCGGTCAACGATCTCACCGACACGAAGACGCTGGCGCATCTTCTGAAGTACGACTCCGTGCTCGGCCCTCTGCACGAAGACGTGAAGGCGGGCGCGGATACGATCACGGTCGGGGGCAAGACCATCAAAGTGTTCGCGCAGAAAGACCCGGCGCTGCTCGATTGGACCAGCGTGGGTCCGCAGATCGTGATCGAGTCCACCGGACGGTTCACCGATGCGCACGATGCCTGCAAGCACATCCGCGGTCCGGTGAAGAAAGTCATCATCTCCGCCCCCGCGAAGAATGAAGATGTCACCGTGGTGCTCGGCGTGAACGACGCCGCCTACGATCCGGCGAAACACAACATTATTTCCAATGCCTCCTGCACGACCAACTGCCTGGCGCCGCTGGTCAAAGTGCTGCACGACACCTTCGGCATTCAGAAGGGGTCGATGACCACGATCCACAGCTACACCAATGACCAGAACGTGTTGGACTTTCCGCACAAGGATCTGCGCCGCGCCCGCGCTGCCGCCCTGAACATGATTCCGACCACCACCGGCGCCGCCAAGGCGATCGGCCTGGTGATGCCGGCTCTCAAGGGCAAACTCGACGGCTACTCCATGCGGGTTCCCACGCCGGATGTTTCGGTGGTGGATTTCGTCGGCATCCTGGAACGCTCCACGACCACCGAGGAAGTGAATGCCGCGCTCAAAGCGGCATCGGAAGGTCCGATGAAGGGCATCTTGGGCTACACCGAGGATCCGGTGGTTTCGACCGATATGCTGCACAACCCGAACAGCAGCATCATCGACGCGCAGATGACCAAAGTGCTCGACGGCAACCTGGTGAAGGTGGTGTCCTGGTACGACAACGAGTGGGGTTACTCCTGCCGCGTGGTGGACCTGATCGCATTCCTGGTCAACAAGGGCCTGTAGTTTTATCGGCGGGGCGGGCGCAATCCTTTGGGAATGGGCCTGCTCCGAGCCTTTCCCTGTAACGTTTTCACCCCTCCCAAGCATCTTCATTAGAGCCGAGCCCGGCGCCAAGGCCCGCAAAAAACCGAACTAAATGCGCATTGCGCCGAACTAGGTAGTAAGGACCTTGTGCCACGTTACCTGTTTGTTTCCTTGATGTTGCTCTCCCCGGCGCTGGTTTGCGCCGCGCAGCATACCGGTTCCGTTCGAGCCGCGGATCATTTCATCCCCGGAGCGACGGTGACTGCGCGCCAGGGCGGCGCCAAGGTCATGGCCTACACCGATGAGAACGGGCGCTATTCGCTCGATCTGACGCCGGGTGTTTGGGACATCGAAATCACCATGCTCGGCTTCAACACGCTGCATGGGCAGGTGACCATGGGGCTCGGTCCAAATAACACCGATTGGACAATGGATCTGCCGCGATACGGCGCGCCGGCGGCAGCGGCGTCCAAACCGGCGGCGGCAACGGCATCCGCAACTGCGCCCGCGAAACCGGCGAGCTCGCCGTCTACCACCACGGCTTCGAATTCCACGCAGCAGGGGCGCGGCAACTCAGGAGGACGCGGCGGGTATGGACGCGGCCGCGGCAACTACTCGCAGCAGGCACGCGGGCGGGGCGCCAACGGACAACAGCAGCAGGAACCCGGCTTTCAAAGCGTCAATGTGACCGCAACCAGCGAAGGGGAACAGGCCCTGGCAGCCGCCGGAGCCGACCCGATGGCGGATGCGGCGGCCGGCGGCGAATCCGCCGACCTCATGGTCAATGGGAGTGTGAGCGGCGGGTTACAACAGTCCGCCGACGACCAGATGCGGCTGAACCGCATGGCGGCCCGCGGCGGCGGACCCGGCGGCTTCGGCGGACCGGGCGGAATTATGGGCGGCCCCAGCCTGGGCGACGTGGGATTCATGATTCCGGGCGGAAGCGACGGGCTCGGGATGGGCGGATTCGGCGCGGCCGGCGCCAATGCCGGGTTCGGCACGGATAACGGCGGAGGCTTCGGTCCTGGCGGCGGTGGTGGCGGTGGACGCGGCGGCGGCGGTGGAGGTGGAGGTCGCGGCGGCGGCGGTGGCGGCGGCGGGGGACGCGGAGGTCGCGGAGGCGGCGGCTTCAACGGGCGCGGCGGGCGCGGGCGCGGCCCCTTCAACGGACAGTTCGCGGCCTTTGGAAACCGGCGCCGGGTGCAGCCCGCTTACAGCGGATCGGTAGCCCTGACCCTCAGCAATTCGGCGCTCAACGCAGCGCCGTTCTCGCTCAATGGCCAGACGGTGGCGAAACCCCCGGCGGCACGCGAAAACCTCGCCATGAATATCGGCGGTCCGGTGCGCATCCCGCACCTGGTGAGCAACGACAAATGGTTCGTCTATCTGACCGTGCAGGGCGCGCGCGGCCGCACCGGGCGCGACATCGTCTCCTCGGTCCCGACAGCGGCCGAGCGCGGCGGCGATTTCTCCCTGGCCACCGTGCGCAACGTGCCGGTCACGATTTACGATCCCCTCAGCGACACGCCGTTTCCCAATGATGCGATTCCGGTAAACCGGTTCAACCCGGCGGCGGTGGGCCTGCTGAAATACATTCCGCTGCCCATGTATGGAGACCTGGTGCAGAATTACCAGATCGCGCCTTCCACGCCGAGCAGTACCAACGCGGTGGGCGTGCGGCTGAACGGGTCGGTAACCAATAAAGACCGGCTGGCCTTTAACGAGCAGTACAGCAACAACAATTCGATTTCCGAGCAGACTTTCGGCTATCGCGACACCACCAACGGATACGGCCTGAGCGCCGGCGCCGGCTGGACCCACAGTTTCAAGCCGCGGTTCAACAACGCCGCCAACCTGGCGTTCAGCCGCAGTATTTCGAAAGCCTCTCCGTACTTCGCCTACGGCCAGAACATCGCGGGCGAACTGGGAATCGCGGGGCCGGACGAAGAGCCGATCGATTACGGGCCGCCGAATCTCTCTTTCACCAACTTCGGCAGCCTCTCCGACTCATCGGCTTCGCTCAACCGCAACCAGACGACGAATTTCACCGACACCATCACCTACGTGATCCGCCGCAAGCACAATGTGACAGCCGGATTCGGCTACCGCCGCATGCAGCAGAACGCGCTTTCCTTCGCCAACTCGCGCGGCTCCTTCGCGTTCAGCGGGCTGCTCACCAGCGGCCTGGACGCGAATGGAAATCCGCTGCCCAACACGGGGTTTGATTTCGCCGATTTTCTGCTGGGATTTCCGCAATCCAGTTCGCTGCGCATCGGAAACTCGAATAACTATTTCCGCGGCTGGGCCACCAGCGCGTATGCGGCGGACGACTGGCGGGTGAGTCCCGGGCTGACCCTCAACCTGGGATTGCGCTACGAATATTTCTCGCCGTATACGGAATTGTACGGGCACCTGGCGAACCTGGACGTGAACCCGGCCCTGACGGCGGTTGCGATTGTGACACCCGGTGAAATCGGTCCGTATTCGGGCAAGTATCCGGCCAGCCTCATCAACGGCGACCCGAACAACTTTTCGCCGCGGCTGGGCTTCGCCTGGCGGCCTTCGCAGAAGCACAACCGCGTGATTCGCGGGGGCTACAGCATCTTCTACAGCGGCGCAAATTACGGCGGGATGGCCGCCCGCATGGCGGCGCAGCCGCCCTTCGCCACCACCGCATCGCTCACTACCAGCGTGACGGATCCCTTGACGCTCGAGAACGGCTTCCCCACGGCGCCCTCGAACACCGTCACCAATACCTACGCGATTAACAAGGATTACAAGCTGGCTTACGCGCAGACCTGGAGCCTGGCCGTACAGCAGACGCTGCCGCACAACGTGCTGATGGAAGTGGAATACATCGGCACGAAAGGCACCGGGCTGGACGTGCAGTACCAGCCGAACCGCACCCTGACCACCTCGGTGGGCGCCGCGCAGGAGCTTCGCATCGCCAACGCCAACCAGTTCACGTATGAAACCAGCGTGGGAAATTCGATCTTTCATGCGGGGCAGGTGCGGATGACGCGGCGCTTCACGCGCGGCATGAGCGCGGTGCTGCTGTATACGTTTTCGAAATCGATCGACGATGCCTTCAACAACAGCCTGGTGCAGAACCCGCTCGATCTGAGCGCGGAGCGCGCGCTTTCTACCTTCGACCAGCGCCACCGTCTCTCGCTCACCTACACGCTCTCTTCGCCGGTGGGCATTCACGGCTTGTGGCGCAACGGCGGTGTGAAGACGCGGCTCTTCACCGGGTGGACGCTGAACGGCAACTTCACGGCAAACTCCGGCACGCCGCGCACGGCGTATGTTTCGGGCAACCTTTCGAACATCGGGGGCACCGCGGCTCTGGGCAACAGCCGCGCCGAAGCAACCGGGCTGCCCATCGATGCCGGCGGCGATTCCTACTTCAATCTTCTGGCGTTTACCACACCGCCCGACGGACAGTACGGCAACGCGGGCCGCGACACGATTCCCGGGCCGTTTCTGATTTCGCTGAACAGCTCGCTGAACCGCGCCTGGCGCTTTGGCGACAGCCGCAAGCAGTTGCAGTTGCGCCTCAATGCCGGCAACGTTCTGAACCATGTGCAGATCACGGGCTTCGGCACCACCGTGAATTCGACCACCTACGGGCTCCCCACTTCGGCTTCGGGCACGCGCACGGTGACTTTGCTTTTGAGGTTTAATTTCTAATGATGCGCAATTATGGAGTGCTCGCGTTCGTAGTGTTCGCCGCCGCTGGACAGGCGCCGCAGCAGTCCGCGCAACCGGCGCAGCCGGCGCCCAAAACCAGCGTTACCTTTACCGCCAATTCCCGCCTGGTGATCGTGGATGTCACCGTGAAGGATAAGAGCGGCGCGGCCATCGAGAATCTTTCGCAAAAGGACTTCAACGTTTTCGAAGACGGTAAGCCGCAGAAGATCGCGGTGTTCGAGCGGCAGAAACTGGCCATGGAGCCTGCCCCGCCGCCCGAGGCGCCCACCCTGGAGAGCCAGAAGGAACTGCCGGAAGATCCCAAGAAGACCATCTCCTTCGAAGCGCCCGGCAAGGTGCAGTATCACGACCGGCGCCTGCTGGTGATGTTTTTCGATTTTTCGAACATGGGCGTCCCCGAAGAGCTGCGCGCCCAGGAAGCCGCCGAAAAGTTTCTCGACCAGCAGATGACCGAATCCGACCTGATGGCGATTCTGATCAACACCTCGACCGTCCAGGTGCTGAGCGATTTCACCAACAACCGGCTGCAGTTGAAGGACGTGATCGAAGGACTGCCGATCGGCGAAATGAGCGACCTGGCGGCCCTGGCCGACGACGGCAGCGACGATAACGAAGACACCGGCGCGGCCTTCGTAGCCGATGAAACCGAATTCAATATCTTCAATACCGACCGCAAGCTGGCCGCCATCGAAGACGCCGTGAAGAAACTCTCCGCTCTGCCCGAAAAGAAGGTGCTGATTTACGTGACCTCGGGCATCAGCAAGACCGGCATCGAAAATCAGGCGCAGCTCGAAGCCTCGATCAACGCCGCCGTGAAGGCCAACGTATCGATCTACCCCATCGACGCCCGCGGCCTCATGGCAGACCCTCCGGGCGGCGGCGCCAGCGTGGGCGCATCGCGCGGCAACGGGCTCTATACGGGGTCCGTGTACAACACACAGCGTTCGCGAATCAACGATTCGCAGGAGACCCTGGCCACTCTGGCGGCGGACACCGGCGGTAAGGCATTCCTGGACAGCAACGATCTATCGCTGGGCATCGTGCAGGCGCAGCAGGACTATCGCAGCTACTACATCCTGGGCTACTACACGACGAACACCAAAGAGGACGGCAAGTACCGCAAGATCACGGTCAAGCTCAACAACGCTCCCACCACCGCCAAGCTGGAGTTCCGCCAGGGTTATTACGCGGACAAGATCTGGGGCAAGTTCAATGCGCAGGATAAGGAGCAGAAGCTGCAGGAAGCGCTTTCGGCAAGCGATCCGCAGACCGACCTGCCGCTGGCGCTCGAAGTGGATTACTTCCGCATTTCGCCGACCGCCTATTTCGTGCCGGTTTCCGTGAAGATTCCGGGATCGGTGATCGCGCTGGCGGAGAAGGGCAGCGGCGGCGAGACGGAGTTCGATTTCATCGGCAACGTCCTGGACGAGCGCAAGAGCGTGGTGGGAGTGGTGCGCGACTACATCAAGGTGAAGGTTCCGGCGAACGAAGCCGAGCAACTGGCACAGCGCAATTTCAACTACGACGCCGGTTTCACGCTGGCGCCGGGCAAGTACCGCATGCGCTTTTTAGTGCGCGAAAACCAGTCCGGGAAGATGGGAACTTTCGACGCGCGCTTCGTGGTGCCCGACCTGGCGGCGGATTCCACAATGCTCAAAACCAGCTCCGTGATCTGGAGCAGCCAACGGCAGCCCATCAAGTCGGCGGTCGGTGCGGCCGAGCACATGCAGCGGCGCGCCGTGGTGGCCGATCCGCTCATTGTAGGCGATGAAAAGATCGTGCCCAACATCACCCGCCTCTTCCGGCGCAGCCAGAACATGTATGTTTCGTTCGATGTCTACGACGCCGTACCCGATCCCGCCGATCCAGCGAAGCGCCACGTCGAAGTCAGCATGAGCCTGTTCAACGAAAAGGGCGTGAAGACGTTCGAAGCCGCCCCGCTGGAGGCGTCACAAACGGTTTCGACGCGCCCCAACGCGGTGCCCGTGCAGCTCCAGGTGCCGCTCAAGGGACTGGCGCCGGGCCGGTATGTCTGCCAGTTGAACGTGGTAGATGAAGTCGGCCGCAAATTCGCCTTTCCGCGCGCCAACCTGGTGGTGCGATAAACCGGCCGGCGGTAGGGCGACCTCTCGCCATACACCCGGTCCCCGCGCAAAAGTCCCGCGTTCCTATCCGGGCGTTAACCAGCGCGCGAGCACCGAAGACAGTCTCCCGAGATCTACGGGCTTGGCGAGATAATCGCTCATTCCTTCATTCAGGCAGCGGCTGCGATCTGCAGGCATGGCGTCCGCGGTCAAGGCTACGATCGGAGTTCCGGGATGCCGGGAGCGAATCATGCGCGCGGCCTCGAAGCCGTCCATGACGGGCATCTGGCAATCCATCAGGATCAGGTCGTAGCTGGCCCGTTCCATCGCTTCCAGCGCCTCGGCGCCGTTGGCGACTGCTACGGCTTCGTATCCCAGTTTTTTCATCTGCGCCAGAACCACGATGCGGTTCGTGGGGTTGTCTTCCGCCACCAGAATGCGCGCACCCGCGCCTGGAGTTGAGCCCGCAGCCCTGACAGAGCGCTCCAGACGAACGGCGGGCTGCTCCGCTTCCCGGGAAGCCGCTTCGAAGACCGCGGTAAACCAGAACGTCGACCCGCGGTCCAGCGCGCTTTCGACTCCGATCGTTCCCCCCATCATTTCCACGAGCTGTTTGGAAATCGCGAGACCGAGCCCCGTGCCGCCATACTTGCGGGTAGTGGATTCGTCCGCCTGGGTGAAGGGCGAGAACAGGCCGGCAACCTGGTCCGGGCGGATGCCGATGCCGGTATCGGCCACCCGAAATCGTACGGTCGCCGAGGCGCCCTCGCGGGCTTCCAAAGCAGCCTCGAGACCCACCTCCCCGCGTTCGGTGAATTTGACGGCGTTGGCCCCGAGGTTCATCAGTACCTGGCGGAGGCGGTGGCCGTCGCCTCGCAGGAACGCGGGGACCTCGGGCGCTACACGCGAGGACAACCTCAGCCCCTTGGCATCGGCGGCGGCCTGCAACACGCCGGCAACCTCCTCCATGGTGTCGTGCAGGTTGAAGCAGAGATTTTCCAGAACGATTTTTCCGGCTTCGATCTTGGAAAGATCGAGGATATCATCAATGAGAGCCAGAAGCGTCTGGCCGCAGTTCTGCGCCACGTGCGCGTAATGCCTCTGCTCGGCAGAAAGGCCCGATTCCAAAAGCAATTGCAGCATCCCGAGAGCGCCGTTCATGGGAGTGCGAATCTCGTGGCTCATGTTGGCTAGAAAACGGCTCTTGGCCAGATTGGCGGCATCGGCTTCGCGCCGCGAGCGGATCAACTCCTCCTCGTAGCGCTTGCGTTCGGTAATATCTTCTGCGATCCCTACTACGCGAGTCACGTTACCGTCTGCGTCCCGAACCGGAAAGGCGCGGTCGAAGATCCACTTTTCGCCCTCCGGCGTGCGGATGCGGTAACGCGCTTCCATCGGACTTTCGCGGACATTTTGGGCCAGAACGCGCTCGGCTTCTTTGCGATCGTCGGGATGAACGCTCTCCATCCAGGAAGCCGGATTGCGATAGAGGGTTTCCCGGCTCCGGCCCCAGACCTGTTCGAATGCCGGACTGACGTAGAGGTTATTGAAGGGCGGTTCGTCGGCCAGCCAGAAGACTTCGTGGATGTTTTCCGCCAGTTGCCGGAATTTCTCCTCGCTGCTTTGCAACGCCTGCTCGGCGTGTTTGCGCAGGGTAATGTCCTCGGCGTGAACCACGAAGCACAAGGGTTCTCCAACGCCGTCGCGCAATAGCGAGACCCGCATGCGGGCCAGCACGACGCTGCCGTTGCGGTGGAAATACCGCTTCTCTACTTCCATCGATCCATCGGGAACCCGGCACAACCGTTCTTTGATGCGCAGGCAGGCATCCAGATCCTGGGCATGCGTCAGTGCCGCCCACGGAAGGCCGACGAGTTCCTCCTCGGCATACCCCAGCATGCGGCAAAAAGCGGCGTTCACCTGCTGGATTCTGCCATCGAGGCCGCTCATCAGCATGCCGAAGGGTGCGTGCCGGAAGACTCCGCGGAAGCGCTCGTCGCTTTCTCGAAGTTTCCGCTCGGTTTCGCGGCGCGTCGACATGTCGCGCAGAATCGAGGAGACCGCCACCACTTCCCCGGAAGAGTTGCGAATGGGTGAAGCGGCGACGGACACAGGAATGCGGCGGCCATCTTTGTGCAGGGCCATGCCTTCGTATGTGGGCACGGAGTGGCCCTGCAACACTCGCCGGTAAAGATCCTCGATGTGAGTGTGCCGTTCGGCGGGGGCGATCCGGGAGTTGGGCAGGCCAAGTGCTTCGCTCGCCGTGTAGCCGAAAAGCGCTTCCGCGCCGCGGTTCCAGGACACAACGATGCCGCGCGGCGTGCAGGCGAAGATGGCATCGTCTGAGCCCTCGACAATGGCGGCCAGGAAAGTGTCCGTTTCGGCGCTGTGCCGCAACGCGGCGAGGCTGGCAGCGGCTTCCTCGACGGCCGAAATCGGGCCGGCCGGCGTGAACGGGCTGTTCTCCAGGCACACGGCTCACCTCGGAGAGGCTCTTCCTCTCTATCCCTGTTATCGGCCGGCCGGTGGATTTCTTGAAGGCTTTACTGGTCGGTCACCGAACCATCGGCGAAATGATATTCCGGCCGGTTCGTCGGCTTGTAGGGGTGGGCCGCAGCCACTTTTTCATTGAGCGTGACGCCCAGTCCCGGCCGTGTTGGCAGTTCGGCATAGCCTGCTTTCACCACAGGCCCGCTCCCTTCGAAGAGCTCGTCGGTCCAGGGCGTACGGGCGAGTGTCGATTCCTGAATGGCCGCGCTGGGCGTGGTGGCGTCCACGTGCAGCGACGCCATGGTGCTCACGTAGCTTTGCGGATTGTGCGGCGCCAGGTTAATGCGGTAGGTCTCCGCCAGCACGCCGATTTTCTTCAGCTCGAGAATTCCGCCCGCGTGGCAGACATCGGGCTGGACATAGTCCACCAGGTGGCGCGAGCAGAAATCGGCGAAACCGTACTTGGTGAAGGAGCGCTCTCCGGTCGCCAGGTGCGTGCGCGTCTTCTGGCGCAACAGTGCAAGCTCGCCCAGGTCTTCGAGCTGCGTGGGCTCCTCCACCCACAGCAGGTCGTACTCCTCCACGCGGGTGCAGAAATCGATCGCCATGGCGGTGGTGCAGCGGCCGTGCGCATCCACCGCGATGTCGAAATCGTCGCCTACGGCCTTGCGAATCGCGGCTAGCTTGCGTACGCCTTCGCGAACCATCGATGTCGGAGTCACCACGTCCTTGACGGGAGAGAGCGGGGTGGTTTTGGCCGCGGTGTAGCCCAGCTCCTGAGCGTGCAGGAAGGCCTCCGGGGTTGCGCCCACGTCCAGGTACATGCGAATGCGCGTGCGCGCGGCGCCGCCCAGCAGCTTATAAATGGGCACGCCCAGGGCCTGCCCGGTGATATCCCAGAGAGCGATTTCGACGGCGCTGATGGCCGAATTCAGCACCGGCCCTCCCCGCCAGCGCGGGATGCGGTACATGCCCTGCCAGAGGAGCTCGATATCGGTCGGGTCCTTGCCCACCAGAAAGCGCTCGTGTTCCATGATGGCGCTGGCGACGGTGGCCTCTTTGCTGGTGACGGAACCTTCCCCGAGCCCTACCAGGCCGGCGTTGGTGTAGACCTTGCAGAAGACCCAGTTGAGACTGCCTGCGTTGACTACGAAGGTCTTCAGCCCGGTGATTTTGAGATGCAGCGGGCGCGCGGCCGCGGCCGCCTCCTGAGCCACTGCATTCCGGGGCAAAAGCGCAGCGCCGGCGGCGCCGACTACGGTGGGGACGAATTCGCGTCGATCCATGGATTCTCCTTCGCGACTTTCATTAGACCACCGCGGCCGGCGGGTCGGCGACGCACGGGCTATTCGGTACGCAGCCAGGCGCTGAGATCGCGGCCCAGAATGTCTGCGAGCCGGCGGATATCGTCGCCATAGAAATCGACCAGGTAGCGCCGGTCGGCGGGCTCGATGCGGATTGCGCCGGGCCTGCGCACCAGGGCGCGGCGCGCCAGCGGCCGCAGACCGCGCGGCATCATATTGGCGGCCGCCCGCCACACCCCCAGCCGCTTCAGAGTGGCGACGAAGCCGGCTCGCGGAACCTGACCCTCCAGGTGGCGGCGCCCCATGCTGGGCTCGAAACTCGCTGACAGCCCCAGGAAGCGGCATATTTCGCCGTAGACATCCAGCGGGCGCGCCGCGAAGTCTTCGTGAAAGCCCACCCAGAAGCGGGAGCCGAAGCGCTCGCGATAGCGGCGCACCGGTTCCGCATACATTCCGAACTCGAGAAACGGGTAATGCGCGCAGAGCTCGCCCGAGCCATGATTGCGGTTGCGGCGAATGTGTTCGCGAAAGCTCCAGCGAATGCTTCCATTACCCAGGCCATGAAGATACTGCGAAAAGGCGCGTTCGGCAGGGTCGCGCAGCATTACCAGAATGCGCGCCTCGGGGATGGCGCCGGCGATACGCTCCGGCGCCGCAGGGGACCAGAGATAACAGACACTGGCTTCCCCGAGAGCCCTCTCGGTGGTCGCGCCTGCGAACAATCGCCCGTAATCCTCCCACCCCGAGACAATGCCGCCCAGGCGTTTCTCGCGCATGGGCCCGTCGAGGTACCGCCGCAGAGAGCGGGCGTCGCGGGCGATGTCGCGGCGCAGGGAAGGCGCGAAATTCTGTTCGCGAACTTCTTCGGCGAAGAAATTCGGCTCCTTGATGGGACTCATGAAGACCTGCGGATGCTGGTCCAGGTAGTGGTACAACGACGTTGTCCCGGCCTTGGGAGCGCCGGCGAGAAAGAAGTTGGGAAGCCGCCCGGTCACCGGGGCGGCGTTCCCGCAGCCACGGGCCGCAGCAGCAAATCCTGAAAATCGAAGCTGAAATCGGTAGCCGGAGAGACCGGCCGCATTTTGACTTCGTCGATGCTGCCGTCCGGCTTGAGCGAAAACGTCACGAAGGCATCGGCGTCCAGCGAGCGCTCGTGCCAACGCGCCACGAAGGTGTCGTACTGCCAGTGTTCCAAATCGCCGGTGAGCGCCTTGGTGTGGGTGAAGGAGATGGCCAGCCTGCCGTCGCGCTCGGCGATCTTCACATCGCCGTACCAGGCGTCGCGATACGTCCCCGCATAGGCTGCCAGAGGGAGCGAGGGCTGCGTGTCCGTCCTGCGCTTCCCGGTTTCCGAAACGACCGCCCCGGCGGCGCGCGCGGCTTCCATTTTTGCCAGGTCGCGATATGCGGCCACCCAATCCGTTTGGGGCGCGCCCAGGTAACGGTCGGCGACACTCCAGGCGATGGCGGTATGGGCGCCGTCAGCCTCGGCGTTGGTGAGCACAATGATTCCCAGCTTGAGATCGGGAATCAAAAACGTGCGCGAAACGAAGCCGGAGAGGCCTCCGGTGTGGCCCACGATCTTGTGCCCGCGATAGTCGCGCGTGCTCCAGCCGAGCGCATATTCGGCGAAGTTCGGCTGGAGCGCGTCCAGGGCCGCCGGCGCGCCCTTCGGAGAGTTCTCGATGGGAAGAATCGTCAGGCCCGTCCACATGGTGCGCGATTGCGCCTCACTGAACAGCCTTCCTTGTTCCATGGCGCCGCGATTCAACTGCACGATCATCCATTTCGCGAGGTCGTGCACGCAGGAGACGATCGATCCGGCGGGCGCGTTATTATCGACGTTCTCCTGCTCGAGCGGCTGCAGTTTGCCCTCCACCTCGGCATGCGGCGTGGCCACATCGCCGCCGGCCAGCAGCGCCGCGGTGCGGGTGGCGCTATCCATCATGCCGAGAGGAGTGAAGATGCGCTCCTTGACAAAATCGTCCCAGCTTTTGCCGGTGACCGCGGGGATCAACTGTCCGGCCACCAGGTACAGCAGGTTGTCGTAGGCATAATGGCTGCGGAAACTGGTGGCGGGTTTGAGAAAGCGCAGGCGGTGCAGGATCTCCTCGCGCGTGAGGTTGGAAGGCGGGAAGAACATCAGGTCGCCTTCGCCCAGGCCCAGCCCGCTGCGGTGCACCAACAGGTCGGCCACAGTCATCTCGCGCGTGATGTAGGGATCGTACATCTGGAAACCGGGCATGAGGTCGACCACGTGGTCGCTCCAGTGGATTTTGCCCTCGTCCACCAGGATCGCCAGCGCCGCCGCGGTAAACGCCTTGGTGTTGGACGCGATGCGGAACAGCGTGTGCGGTGTGACCGGCGCCGGGCCGCCGACGCGGCGCACTCCGTAGCCTTTCTCAGTGACGACCTTGCCGTCTTTGACCACCGCCAGCGCGATTCCGGGAACGTGGAACGCGCTCCGCGCCTGTCCCACCAGGGCGTCGAAGTTCTCCTGCGCCTGCGCGGCGGCGGCCGTCAGGAGGACAACACAGATCCACTTACTTTTCGAGCAACCGGTCATATACCTCTCTCTTGGACAGGCCCCTGCGCCGCGCCACCTGCTTGATGGCATCCATGCGCGACGCGCCCTGCCGCTCGAGCGCGGCTACGGCTTCGGCCAGGGGCGTCTCGTCGGGCGGCGGCGCCGCGGCCTTGCCGATGAGCAGGGTGAACTCGCCTTTGATGGCGTCGCGCGCCGCAAGCTGGGCGCGGATCTCGGAGGCCGAGCCGCGCAGGAACTCTTCGTGCAGCTTGGTCAGTTCGCGCGCCACCACGATGGGACGCGCCCCGAGCGCGCTCCCGATGGCCTCCAGCGCCTCCAGAATGCGGTGCGGCGCCTCATAGAAAATCACCGTCGCCTCTTCGGCGGCCAGCGCCTGCAGCACGCGGGCGCGCTGCCCGGGTTTGTGCGGAAGAAAGCCCCCGAAATGGAACTGGTCGGTAGGCAGGCCGGAGGCGGCCAGCGCGGCGACCGCGGCCGATGCGCCGGGCACCGGATGCACCGCGATGCCGTTTTCAATCGCCGCGCGCACCAGGCGGTAGCCGGGATCGGAAATCAGCGGCATGCCGGCATCGGAGACCAGAGCCACCGTCTCTCCGGCGCACAGCCGCGCCGTCAGTTCCGCGGTGCGTTCGGCTTCGTTGTGGTCGTGGTAGCTGATGGTGGGTTTGTGAATGCCGTAATGGTCCAGCAGCTTGCGCGACTGGCGGGTATCCTCGCAGGCAATCACGTCCGCCTCCCCCAGCACGCGCACCGCGCGGTAGCTGATGTCCTCCAGGTTTCCGATGGGGGTGGCGACGATGTAGAGCAGTCCCGGCATAAGCTGGCGCTCCGGCGGTCTCCCGCCGGCGACTTTCGGGTGTCTTTGAACCCTACCGCAGATTGAACTTTTTCATCTTATAGCGCAGCGTGTCGCGCGTGATGCGCAGCAGGCGCGCCGCCTGGGTCTGGTTGCCGGCGGTTTTTTCCAGGGCGCGCGCCAGCAGGTTCCGTTCGTTGTCCTCGAGCGACAGGCCGTCCTGCGGAATCTCCAGCGGCGGAATGGCAGCGCCCGCGAAACTGGCGTCGGGCCGCGAAATGGCGATCGGCAGGCTGGAGGAAGTGATCAGGCTCGACTCCTCCAGAATCATGGCGCGCTCGATGGCATTGCGCAGCTCGCGCACATTGCCCGGCCAGTCGTGCGAGACCAGCAGCTTGGCCGCGCCTTCGCTGATACCTTCGATGCTGCGCTTGAACTTGCGATTGTAGTGCTCGATGAAGAACCTGGTCAGCGGCACGATGTCTTCGCTACGTTCCCGGAGCGGCGGGATCTGAATCTGGATTACGTTCAGACGGAAGTAGAGATCCTGGCGGAAAGCCCCTTCCTTGACGGCTTCGCGGAGGTTCTTGTTGGTGGCGGCGATCACCCGCAGATCGAGCTTGATGTCTTTCAACCCGCCCAGCCGGCGGAAGGTCTGCTCTTCCAAGACGCGCAGCAGCTTGGCCTGCAGCATGAGCGGAATTTCGCCGATTTCATCCAGGAACAGCGTGCCCTTGTCGGCCAGTTCGAAGATGCCGCGCTTCTGCGACCGTGCGTCGGTGAACGCGCCTTTTTCATATCCGAAGAGCTCGCTTTCCAGCAATGTCTCCGGAATGGCGGCGCAGTTGATGGCGATGAACGGCTCCGCCTGGCGCAGACTCTGGTAATGCAGCGTCTTGGCCACCAGGTCTTTGCCGGTGCCGTTTTCCCCTTCCAACAGGATGGTGGTGGCTTCGCTGGCGGCCACGCGGCGCACAAAATTCAACACCTCGCGCATGCCCGGCGATTCGGCGATCACCTCGCGCTTCTGCGGCGCAGCCTCCTCGGTGACATCCTTGATGGTGGCTACCACGCCGGTGAGCTCGCCCTCATCGCTGTACATCTGGTTGGTTCGCATCACCACCAGGCGCTCCATGCCGTTGTTGGTATGGAGCCGGACTGTGCAGTTGGGGGCTCCCGGCGTTTGATTCAACCCGACCAGAACGCCGCACCCCGGTTCACAGAGGGAGCACCGGAAAATATCCTGGCAGTGTTTCCCCAGCATCTCCTCTCCGGAGATGCCGAATAATTTTTCAGCAGCCCGGTTAACACCGGTGATGCGAAACTCCGGATCGTACAGGACCAGAGCATCGGAAAGCTGGTCAAAAACCGATTCGAGCACGCCGGTCTGCTGCCAGCCAGGCATTAATTTCGACATTACCGCTTGCAACGATTATAGCAATCGGTCTGCGCGAATTGGCCCAACCAGCGGCTCAGGCGGGGGAATGCGCCCAGTTTTCGAGTCCCGAAATTGTTTCGAACTCATTCACAACATAGCTACTAAGGTGGTGGCGATGCAATTGCTGTCTTGGCCTTTTGGAGGCATCATGTCCCGTTTTAAGTTAATCGTGCCCGCAGCTATCGTGCTGGGCGGTTTCCTGGTTTGCTCGACGGCCTCGTATGGCAAGCCGGAATATACGAAGGCTACCAAGAAAGCCTGCACCTATTGCCACGTCGACGCGCAGAAGAACCCCAAGGAACTCAAGGACGCTGGCAAGTACTACCAGGAACACAAAAGCCTGGACGGTTACACCGAAAAGAAGTAGCCGATGAGAGGTGGAGGCGTGGAGTCGTCCATGATGCAAACCGTTCAGCTCGCGATTGCTGACGGCGGGTATGCGGCCGCTCTGAAAGACGCGCTGGCCCGCAGTTGCGCATGGCATGTCGAATCGGTCGAACGTCCCGACCCGGCGCGCAAAGGCGTCCTGGTGGTGGACGAATTCGCATTCGCCCGGCAGCCCCTCCCCTTGCTTCATCCTGAGCGGGTCGTGCTTATTTCGCGGCAGGATCCTCAACTGTTGGCCCAAGCCTGGGAAGCCGGCATCGTTTCCATCGTGTCCCAGGAAGATCCTCTCAGCACCGTTCTGCTCGCCATCATGGCAGCCGCCCTTCGTGTTGCGAAAGTCGGCAGCAATGTTTTTGGAACGAGTGGAATTTCCCCCAACGACAGCTCCGAACCTGCGCGATTAGCCCCAGCACAGCATCACTCCGGATCTAAGCGTCTTAAAACTCAATAAGTTGGATATCCGCCGTCGTGGACTTCGGCGTGCACTACCTTCAGTTCCGGGAAAGGAGAGGCCGACATGAACCGCTCTTTAGCAGAATTAGAGGTGATTGTCCGCAATCGGATTTGTAAAGTGTGCACCGAACGCACGGTGGATGGTGAATGCGGACTGGAGCAGCCCTCCAGTTGCGCGCTCTTCCGGCTTTTTCCTCAAGTGGCCCAGGCGATCCAATCGGTCCAGAGCAACGACATCCAGGAATATATCGAAGCGATCCGCCACGACGTCTGCTCGGTTTGCGCCGACCAGGCGCCGGACGGCTCCTGCGAGACCCGCCAGCGTGTTCAGTGCGCGCTGGACGCCTATCTGCTTCTGGTGGTGGACGCCATTGAAGAAGCCACCGGCAAGACCTTCGACAAGACTAACCTTCGCTCGGCGGGCGCACCCATAGAGCTGCGTCCAAAACCTCAAATGCGTTTGTGAACCCTGCTTCTTTTGGAGATGTTTTATGGATCTTGTGAGCTTGAATCTACGTCCTTTTTTCGCGGTCTGGGTCGTGGTTGCGGTTTCGGTATTGGTCCTGCTTGCCTGGCGCAAGGCGGTAGCGCGGCACGAGGATGAGAGCCTGCATCTGGCCGATGCCGGCGCGGTAACGGAACAGGTAAATATCACCCATAAACTCGAACAGATCGATAAGTGGGGCAAAATCCTCACCGTGATTGCTGCGGTGTACGGTCTGGCGGTCGGTTGCGTGTACATGTACCAGAGCTGGGTCGAACTCTCCCGCACGGGACTGCACTAGGAGTTGAATATGAAACTGAACCGAGCCATTCCGTACCTGGGCCTCGGGCTCGGTTCTGCCCTTCTCGCCCTCCTTGTCGGGGCAGCCGGCGCGCCGCTGTTCGCGGCCGATGCGCCGAAAGCGGAGTGCACCTCCTGCCATGACCAGGGGCAGAAGCTCGAGAAAAGCGCTCACGCCGGGCTGACCTGCGACACGTGTCACGATCAGCACGATAAGTATCCCCACCCGGCCAACGTTCCCAAGCCGGCCTGCGTCACCTGTCACCAGGACGAGGCCGGCGACTACGCCAGCGGCGTCCACGGCCAGGCGCGCAAGGCAGGCAATGAAGGCGCGCCGGATTGCAGCGTCTGCCACGGGAGCGCCCATGAACTGCTCGATCCCAAGTCACAGGCGTTCCGCGCCGCCTTGCCCGATACCTGCGGCATGTGTCACACCGATGAGGCTGCGCAGTATCGCGCCAGCGTCCACGGACAGGCGGTGGCGCGCGGCGTGACGCAGGCGCCCATCTGCACCGATTGCCACGGCGAGCACAAGATTATCGCTCCCGCCAACGAAGCCTCGCCCGTGAATGCCTCGCACATTCGCGACACGTGCGGAAGCTGCCATGGCGACGTGCGTCTGACCAGGAAATTCGGACTTCCCAGCGACCGCCTCATCAGCTACGATTCCTCCTACCACGGCCTGGCCGCGCAGGCCGGCTCGCAAACCGTGGCCAACTGCGCAAGCTGCCACGGTGTGCACAACATTCTGCCATCCAGCGATCCCAAGTCCACCATCAATCCCAGGAACCTGCCGAGCACGTGCGGCAAATGCCATCCCGGGGCGGGGTCGCGCTTCGCCATCAGCCAGGTACACGTTTCCGATAACGGCTCCGAGCCGCCGGTGCTCCGATTCGTACGGCAGTTTTACCTGCTGCTGATTCCCGTAACGCTCGGCCTCATGGCCCTGCACCAGGGCGGCGATTGGATCCGCAAGCTTATCCGGCTGCGCTTCCGGGTGCGCATTGCACGCCGCGCCGAGATCCGCTCTGCCGCCGGCCACCACCACGAAGTGCGCATGCTGCCCTTCGAGAGGCTGCAACACGCCGTCACAGCGATCTCTTTCATCGTTCTGGTATGGACCGGCTTCGCCCTGAAGTATCCCGAACAGTGGTGGGCGCGGCCGCTGCTGCTGCTGGAAGGCCGTTATCCGATGCGCAGCCTGATCCATCGCGTGGCCGCCACCGTGTTTCTGGCGGTCGCGGTGACGCACGCCGTCTCGCTGATTGTGAATCGCAAACTGCGCAATCACTGGAAAGAGATGTTGCCGAACGCAGCCGATCCGCGCGAGGCGCTTTCCAATTTCGCGTACAACCTGGGCCTCGGAGATAGCAAACCGCCGCGGTCCGCGCACAGCTATATCGAAAAAGCCGAATACTGGGCCCTGATCTGGGGGACCATCGTCATGGCGGCCAGCGGCATTCTCCTTTGGGCGAACAATGTTGCGCTGCGATTCCTGCCCAAGGAATGGCTGGACGTGGCCACCAGCGTCCACTTCTATGAAGCGATTCTGGCCGCGCTGGCGATCGTGATCTGGCATTTCTATTCGGTCATTTTCGACCCCGATGTTTACCCGCTGAACACCGCCTTCCTGACCGGTGTCAGCACGAAGGACGAAGAGCACTCAAGGGAGTCCGCGACCGAGGTCGCGGGGGATTAACGAAATCACATGACGCCGACTCAAACTGGCCGCGCTGGCCGGGGATGGTTGTCCCCGGTCATCCACCTGTCGAATAACTGGATCAGCCTCACCGGCGTGGTCCTGGTCACAACCGCTACCATCTTCTGGCTGTTTGTTTTGCCGATCACGCTGCGCGGGCAGACGCAAAACCCGTACATCGGGATTCTCGCCTACCTGACGCTTCCCGTGCCCTTTTTCGCCGGTCTCGCACTCATCCCTATCGGGATGCTGGTGCAGCGCAAGCGCGACGGCCGTGCCGGGGTCTATCCGCCGCAGTTTCCGCCTCTCAACTGGCAGAACGCCGACCTGCGGCGCCTGATCTATTTCCTGGGCGTCACCACCGTGCTGAATATCGTGATCGCCAGCCAGTTGAGCTATGGCGCGGTCAATTACATGGATTCGGCGACCTTCTGCGGCCAGACCTGCCACACCGTGATGCAGCCCGAGTTCACCGCCTACCAGCAGTCGCCGCACTCGAACGTGGAGTGCGTGCAGTGCCACATCGGGCCCGGCGCCGGATGGTTCGTGCGCAGCAAACTCTCCGGGGTAGGCCAGGTTTTCGCGGTAACCTTCAACACCTATCCGCGGCCGATCCCCACGCCGGTTCGCAACCTGCGTCCCGCGCGCGAGACCTGCGAAGCCTGCCACTGGCCGCAGAAATACGGCGAAGACCGCATCAAGGTGATACCCAAATTCGCGGAGGATGAAACCAACACGCTCACCAAAACGGTGCTGCTGATGAAGATCGGAGGCGGCAATCGCGGTATCGGCATCCACGGAACCCACCTGGGACCGGGTGTCGTCATCCGTTACCGCGCTTCCGACGAATCCCGCCAGACGATTCCCTGGGTCGAGTACAGCAACAACGGCAAGACCACGGTCTACGCCGCCAGCGACGCCAAGGCCGACGGACTGCGCGAACGCGTCATGGACTGCATGGATTGTCATAACCGCCCCGCCCACAGCTTCGACCTGCCCGACCGCGCTCTGGACAAAGCCATGAACTCCGGGACGGTTTCCACCGCGCTTCCTTTCGCCAAGAAGAAGGCGCTCGAAATTCTGAAGGTGAATTACCCCTCGCGCGACGAAGCGGCGCGCCGGATTCCGGCCGCCTTCGAACAGTACTACCAGCAGAGCTATCCCGCCGTTTGGGCGCAGCGGCAGGCCGAAGTGCTTTCCTCCGCCCAGGCCGTTTTGGCCATCTGGGACCGCAACGTCTTCCCCGAAATGAGCGTTACCTGGGGCAAGTACCCGGTCAATATCGGCCACACCGATTTCCCCGGCTGTTTCCGCTGCCACGATGGCTCCCACAATGCCAAAGACGGCCGTTCCATCACGCAGGACTGCAATGCCTGCCACAACGTGCTCTCGATGGATGAAGCCAGTCCCAAGGTCCTCACCGACCTGGGGATCACGGAACCGAAGGGAAGATAGAGTAGCGAAAAAATTTGGCACGCGGCGCTACACTCTTTGAGGAAGGTCTCCTCATATGACGCGCCGAAATTTACTGACGGCAGCCGCGGCGGTTCCCCTCGCCAGAGGGCTCGCGAGGGCTGCCGACGCGAAAAAGCAGATCAAGATCACCGGGCTCGAAACGGACGTGTTGCGGCTTCCGCCCTCGCCCTTCGAGGGCGACGCGATCCACGATTTCGGCACGGCATCGGGCCGCGTCGTCTGCCGCCTGTTGACCGATGCCGGAATCACCGGCTGGGCATCGAGCGGTTTCGGCATGATCGAGGGTGGTCCGCGGGTGGTGGCGACGATTCTCCACGAAGAGGTCAAGCCCGTGCTGATGGGTCAGGATCCCGCGTTTCCCAAGAAGATTCAGAACGATCTCTGGCACGCCCTGGAGTACCAGGGGATGCAGGGCCTCACGCAGTTCGCGGCATCGGTGGTCGATATTGCCGTCTGGGACATTCTGGGCAAGGCCGCGGGGCTGCCGGTATACAAGATGCTCGGCGCGGCGCGCGACCGCATGCCCGTTTACGCCATGTGCGGATGGTATCGCCAGCACGATGAGGATCATTCGCAATACAAAGCGCGCATTCACGACGTGCTGGACCGCGGCTATCGCGCATTCAAAGTAAAAGTGGGCCGCTATTCTCTCGATGACGACGTGGAGCGCATCGAAGTCGGCCGCAAAACCGCGGGCAAAGACATCCGCATCATGGTAGACGCCAACCAGGCGTTCAGCCGCCCCGAAGCGCTGCGCCGCGGCCGCGCCTACCAGGAACTGGGCTGCTTCTGGTACGAAGAACCGCTTCCGCCCTGGGACCACGAAGGCTATGCGGAACTGGCGGCGGCTCTCGATATGCGAATCGCGGGCGGCGAAAACGAATACGGAAAGCGGCCGTTCATGGACCTGATGATGAAGAAAGGCGTAGACGTGGTGCAGCCCGACAATCGGCGCGGCGGCGGTCCCACCGAATGGATGGAAATCGGCGCCATCTCCGACGGCTTCGGACTGGAACTCGCCAGCCATGGCGGAGGCGCCGTGAACCTGAATATGCTGTGCGCCATTCCCAACGCCATCTACATGGAAGTCGAAGGCTCGGAGAAAACCGTCAACGGAGATCTGGTTGCGCGGGAAGTTCCCGGAATGAGCAGCGAAGTCTCAAAGGAAACGATCGCGAAATACAAGGTTGCGTGAAAGCGTGGGGATAGCCACGAATGAACACGAATGAACACGGATAAAAACGCCTGCAGCGTATTTGCTTTTGATTTTTTCTCATCCGTGTTCATTCGTGTTCATTCGTGGCCAAGTCTCTTTCACTTCAGCGTCCAACTCTCCCTTCGCCAGCCGGACATGCACATTCGTTCCGGGCGGCGCCGCGGCGGCGTCTTTCAGGATGGCTCTTTCCGTGGAAACGATGGCATATCCTCTTTCCAGGATTTTCAGCGGGCTGAGCTGCGTCAGATGAGCGGAAAGCTCATCCAGCCGGGCACGGCGGCGTTCCAGGCGAAGGCGGGCAAGCTGCCTGGCGGCCTGGTCGGCGGCTTCCAGACGGCGGCGGCCGGAGGCAAGGCGGGGGCGCAGGTCGAAACGCTGCAGGCGTGCTTCCAGGGCGCGCCGCGTGCGCTCGCGCGCATCGAGCATGGCGCGGATTCCCGTGCGCAACCGGTATTCGGTTTCGTCGGTGCGCTGCAAGCCGCGCCCCACTCTACGGTGCAGCACGCTCGAAGCGCGCTCGATTCCCTGTTGGCGCAGACGGCGCTCGAGCAGGGCGAGCCGGTAGCGGAGACCCTGGGCGGCCTTGATGCGCGCGGCTTCGATGCGGTCAAACAGGTCGTCGCGCGTGCAGACGGCCATCTCGGCGGCGGCGGAAGGGGTCGCCGCGCGCAGGTCGGCGACGAAATCGGCGATGGTGACATCGGTTTCGTGGCCCACCGCTGAAATCACCGGCACGGAGCACGCGGCGATGGCGCGCGCAACGGCCTCTTCGTTGAAGGTCCAGAGGTCTTCCAGGGAACCGCCTCCGCGGCCCACGATCACGAGTTCCGGCCAGGCGGTCCGGCTGAAATACTCGATGCCCCGGCAAACTTCTTCCACCGAACCCTCGCCCTGCACCAGCGCCGGGAACAGTCGGATATGGATGCCCGGAAAACGGCGAGACAGAATCTGCACCATGTCGCCGATGGCGGCGCCGCGCGGCGAGGTCACGATGCCGATGCGCCGCGGGAAGCGCGGCAGCGGCCGCTTGCGTTCGGCGGAAAAGAGACCTTCGGCGGCCAGCTTCTTCTTGAGCTGCTCGAAGGCGAGTTGCAGCGCGCCCAGCCCCTGCGGCTCGAGCATTTCGACCAGCAACTGGTATTCGCCGCGCGCTTCGTAAACATCGATGCGGCCGCGCGCCAGCACAGCCAGGCCGTCCTGCGGCTTGCATTTCCAGTAGCGATGCGCGGAGCGGAAGGCCACGCAGCGCACCTGGGCGTCGCGTTCCTTCAGGGTGAAATAATAATGGCCGCTGGCAGCCAGCTTCAGGCCCGAGATTTCGCCCGAAACCCAGATATCGACGAACTCGCGGTCCAGCACGCCGCGGATGGCCGCATTGAGCTCGGCGACGGAGTAGATACGGCGCTCCGGGATGAGCGCGAAATCCAGGGCGAATTGCTCCACGCGGCTATGGTAGCAGGCACGGACCTCTCAGGCTTTAATTAAAGGTCGCGGTGCGATTGACCTTATCCACGACGACGATGGGGATGACGTGTTTGGTCGATTCCAGCTTGAGGCCGAGATCCTTGCCGATCGCTTCGAACATCGTGATCCCGTTGGAACCCGGTTCGGCCGAAGTATCCGCTCCGGCAGGGGGCGGGCCTCCATCGGCAGCGCTGCCGCGCCCGGCGGCACGGTCCACCAGTCCGCGCGGCGACCACCCCAGCGTGAAATCGTATTGGCCCTGGAGTTCCGTGAGATTCACCACGGGCTGGTCGATATAGGCCGGAGCCATGCCGCGCAGCCCGCCCGCCAGCTCATCCATGGTCATGTTGTGACAGGCGGCGGTGATTACGCCGTTGTTCACCGACCTGCTGCAATTCACTTCGCCCTGCTTGGCGGATGCGGTAACCTTGGGCTCGCCCTTTCCGCGCACCAGCGCATACACGGGCAAAACCTTCTGTTCGATGTGCGATTCCAGGCCGAAGCGCTTGATCAAGAGCGACCGCAGCATGAGGCGCAGGGTGGGAATGCCGGCATCGTGCGGGGCTTTGGCGACGATATCGAATTTCACCGAGCTCATCCACGCCGGACCGCCTTCGATGCGGCCCTCATCGTTTTCATAGCCCCAGGCGGCAAGGATCATGAATTTCATCGGCAGCGCCTGGAATTCGACTTTGCCGCCGGGCAGGAAACGGGCGCGCGGATTGCCCGACTCCTTGCTCTCCTGGATATCGGCTACGTCGAATTCCGGCAATTTATCGGCCGGGACGACAGCCGGCACCACCGCGAACGGGCTGCCGGTCTGGCTGAAGGCCGCGCCCGATGACAGCAGGACAAAAGCGATCCCGATGAATCCTCGTCGGAGCATAGTTTTCCTCGATTGAGCATATGGACGAACAAAGGCACCCATTTGTTCCGCGCAGGACGCCGGAATCCTCACAAACCCGCCGTTCGCGCGTCCAAACTCGGGGGTTAGAGCGAATATGCGATTGCAATTAACGTGTGTAACCGTGTGTCTGGCCGCGACCGCGTCGCTGGCGGGAGCGCAAACTTTTCTCAAGCTGCCGGAGGCGAGCCAGCGGGCTTCGGCAACACAACGGCTGGGGCTCACGGACATCACCATCGTGTACCATCGGCCGCTGGTGAACGGGCGCAAGATTTGGGGAGGGCTGGTGCCCTACGACCAGGTGTGGCGCGCGGGGGCCAACGAAAATACCACGATCGCATTTACCGATCCGGTATCCATCGAAGGCGAAGCACTGCCCAAGGGAATCTACGGCCTGCACATGATTCCCGGTACCGACGAGTGGACCATCATCTTCTCGAAGGTTTCGAGTGCCTGGGGCAGTTTCACGTACAAACAGGAGGAAGACGCCCTGCGCGTCAAGGTGAAGCCGCAGCCTTCGGAGATGCATGAGGCATTGGCCTACGATTTCGACGATCTGAAACCCGACTCGGCGGCCGTCACCATGCGCTGGGAAAAGGTGGCGGTGCCGTTTCACGTCTCCGTGAACGAGAAGGAGATCACCACGGCAAGCCTGCGCAACCAGCTTCGCGGCGGCGTGCAATATACGTGGGAAGGATGGTGGGAGGCCGCCAACTATTCGCTGACCAACAAGGTCGATCTCGATGAGGGATTGCGCTGGGCGGATGCGGCTATCGGCCAGGAGGAGCGCTACGACACGTTCATGATCAAAGCGGACATCCTGGACGCCTTAAACCGCGGTGCCGAGGCTGCTCCACTGCGGCAGCGTGCGCTGGAAATGGCCAATGCGAGCCAGCTTTATTTTTACGGCCGGCAGGTGCAGTTGGTACAGAAAAAGCCGCAGGACGCCATGACGATTTTCCGCCGGACGGCGCAACGCTACCCCGATCACTGGCTGGGACACCTGGCACTGGCGCGCGTGAATTCGGCCGCGGGCGATTTCAGCAAAGCATCGGCGGAAATGAAGGCCGCGCTGGCCGGCGCTCCGGAGCAGCAGAAGCCCGGACTGCAGAATTATCTGAAAAAACTGGAAGCGGGTCAGGACATCAATTAAGCGAGGCTTAAGCGAGGCGAGGCTTAACGCCGCCCCACCGACCCCACAACGCGTGTAAACTCTGCTCATGGAGCAGAGGGGACCTATGACACGGAGCGCACGCGGGGTTGTCTGGATTGTGGCCGGCCTGCTGGCGATGCTGGCCGGAGGGCTGTCGCAGCCCGGCAGCGGGACAACGCCGCTGCTGGCGGACTACAAGTGGCGCTCGATCGGGCCGGCATCCGCGGGCGGCCGCATCACCGACGTGCGGGCGCTCGACAGCGATTTCCGCTTCGCCATCGTAGCGGCCGCATCGGGCGGGGTCTGGAAAACGGACAACGCCGGCACCACCTGGACCCCGATTTTCGATCACTACGGCGCTTCGTCCATCGGCGCCGTGGCAATCTTCCAGAAAGATCCGCGCGTTCTCTGGGTGGGCACCGGCGAAGCCAACAACCGCAACAGCGTGGCTTGGGGCGATGGCGTTTACAAGTCGACCGATGGCGGCGAAACGTTTCGCAACATGGGCCTGCGGAATACGTTCCAGATTGCGCGCGTGGTGACGCATCCCACCGATCCCGACACGGTTTACGTGGCGGCCATCGGCAACCTCTGGGGATACACGGGCGACCGCGGCGTTTTCAAGACCACCGATGGCGGCGCGACCTGGCAGAAGCTCGCGGGCGGACTGCCGGACGACGGCAAGACCGGGGCCACCGACCTGGTGATGGACCCGAGCAATCCGGATGTGCTCTACGCCGCGTTCTACCAGCGGCTGCGCCGGCCCTGGCGCTTCGATAGCGGCGGCCCGAACGGCGGCATCTTCCGCACCGGCGATGGCGGCAAAACTTGGCAGAAGCTGACCAACGGGCTGCCTGCCGGTCCCACGGGACGAATCGGTCTCGACATCTACCGCAGGAATCCGAAGATCGTGATGGCGATCATCGAGACCGGGTTTCAGTGCGGTGGCGGGCGTGGGCGCGGCGCGGCGCCGCCTTCGCCCGAGTGCGCGGACATGACGAAGCTTGGTTCCGGCGTATATCGCAGCGAAGACGGGGGCGAAAGCTGGAAATTCCTGAACCGCTACAACAACCGCCCGTTTTATTACAGCCAGATCCGGATCAATCCTTCGGACGATCAGCTTGTGTATGTGCTCGCCACCGCGTTCATGCGCTCGACCGACGGCGGCAAGACATTCACCCAGGCGCAGGCCCCCTTCGGGCCGAATTACGACCATCACGCGATGTGGATCGACCCGAATAACAAAGACCGCTTCTACCTGGGGAAAGACAAGGGGCTGACGCTCACACACGATGCGGGGCGCTCGTTCATTTACTTCGATAACCTGCCGGTGGAGCAGTTCTACAAAGTGGCTACCGACATGCGCGACCCGTATGCGATTTACGGCGGGCTGCAGGATAACGGCTCCATCGGCACCATGGGGTTCACGCGCGATGTGCTGGGAATTCGCAACGACGCCTCGTGGAAGATGCACTGGGACGACGGTCAATACGTGGTGGCGGACCCGACTGACTGGCGCACCGTGTATTCGGAAGGAACCGAAGGCACGTTCCGGGTTGTCGACCCCATCGGCCACAGCGACACCTCGCGGCGCGCCACGCCGCATAACATCGTCAACTTCAAGGAAGCCACCGGCATCGACCCCGATGCGCCCGACGCGGCTTCGGCGCTGCGCACGAACTGGACCACGCCGTTCATTCTTTCGCCGCATGATCCGAAGGTGCTCTACTACGGCACCAACCGCGTGCTCATGACGAATGACAAGGGCGAGACGTGGCGTATCATAAGCCCCGACCTTTCCAAGAACGACCCGGACAAGAACGATAAGGGCACCGGCGGGCTGACGCCGGATGAAACCGGCGCCGAAGGCTACGCCACCATCTACACGCTTTCGGAATCGCCCCTGCAGAAGGGCGTAATCTGGGCCGGCACGGACGATGGCAACGTGTGGTTGACGCGCAACGGCGGCGAGACGTGGACGGAAGTGGACGCAACGATTCCGGCGGTGCCGAAGGGCCTGTGGGTGAGCCGGATCGTGGCCTCGGCGGTGAATGCAGACACGGCGTACGTAGCGTTTGACGGGCATCGCAGCGATAATCGCGCCGCCTGGCTCTTCCGCACGAGCGATGGGGGCAAGACGTGGGAGAATCTGTCCGGCCGGCTGGCGCCCGATCAGCCGGTGTACGTGATTGAAGAGGATGACAAGAATCCCGACCTGCTGTTTGTGGGAACCGAGTTCGGCCTGCAGGTATCGCTCGACCGCGGCCGCTCGTTTCAGCCGATGATGAACGGGCTGCCGACCGTCGCGGTGTACGACGTGGTGATTCAGCCGCGCGACCGCGACGTAATTCTCGGGACGCACGGCCGCGGCATTTACATATTGGACGACATCAGCGCGCTGGAGCAGTGGCGGCCGTCGATGACGTCGACGCCCGTGCACCTGTTCGCGCAGCGGCAGGCGACCGAATGGGTGGACATGAGCCGCAGCGGGCAGCTTGGCGACAACACTTACGCGGGAGAGAATCCGCCGTATGTGGCGCCCCTGAATTTCCAGTTGCGCGATCGCACGCACCTGGTGAATACGCCGCTCATCACCTTTTATCTGGGGCCGAACGCTTCCGGCCAGGCGCAGCTTGACATCACCAGCCCGGACGGGAAAACGCGATCGCTGGAGGTGCCCGCGAAGCCCGGTATCACGCGCTACGCATGGGACGGACGGATGACGGCGCCTCCGGCGGGAGGCGGCCGGCGCGGCGCATTCGGCGGCGGTGGGCGGGGTGGACCCGGCGGCGGCGGACGGGGCGGACGCGGCGGAGCGGCGGAGCGCCTCGAGCCGGGAACTTATGCGCTGAAACTTACCCTGGGCGGCGCTTCGGCGGCCGGCACGCTGGCGGTGCGCGCGGATCCGCTGCTGGAGAGCGCCAAATGACCGCGGCTGTGCCGCGCCAGGCGCACCGCGTTCCCGCGCCGCCGTTGGACGCGTTCGTCGCCTCAATCTGGTATTACGAAAACCCGCCCGTTCCGAATGCGCTGGAGCGGGTGCTGCCCAATGGCGCAGCTTCTCTCATCGTCAATCTCAAAGAGGACCAGACGCGCGTTTACCGGCCCGGGTTGGGGTACCGCTGCGAAACCGCATCTGGCGCAATTTTCTGCGGCCTGTCGTCGCGGTACTGCTTAATCGATAAGGCGGAGCAGGAGTGCGTGCTCGGCGTCTCCTTCCGGCCCGGCGGCTCGCTGCCGTTCTTCCGCGTGCCGCCCCGAGAGACCCTGGACGTTCACGTTTCGCTCGAGGCGTTGTGGGGACGGCGCGGCGCTGCCCGCCTCCGGGAGCGGCTGCTCGAAGCGCCCGTCGCGGAGGCAAAACTCGATGCCATGGAGTGCGCGCTGGCGGAGGCGTGGAGGCCGGCCGGACTGCATCCGGCGGTCGAGTTCGCGTTGGGGACGTTCGACCGGCGGCCGGGCGAAACGAGCATCGCGGAGGTGACGGCGCGGATCGGGCTCAGCGCGAAACGCTTCATCGAACGATTCAAGCGCGAAGTGGGGATGGCGCCCAAGCGTTATAACCGCATCCTGCGATTTCAGCGCGCGTTGGCGCATGCCGAAAAGGGAATCAGCGTGGATTGGACGCGCATCGCGGTAGATTGCGGATACTTCGACCAGGCTCATTTCATCCACGATTTCCGCTCGTTCAGCGGCATTACGCCCACGGCTTACCAGGCGGCGCGCACGGAGTTTCGCAACCACGTCAAATTTCTACAATCGGCCGCGGTTTCCGCGTGAGAGGATCGCTTCATGCCTGATACACTCGAAACCTATCGCACGGTCACTCCTTACCTGGTAGTCGTCGATGCCGATGCCGAACTGGCGTTTCTCAAGGCGGCGTTCGGCGGCACGGAGTCCTCTTGCCAGCGCACCGAGAACAACACGGTGATGCACGCCGAAATCAAGGTGGGCGATTCGCTGATTATGGTCGGGCAGGCCAACGAGCAATGGAAAGCCTCGAAGGCATCGCTGTATGTCTGGGTGCCCAACGTGGATGAAGTGTACGCGAGGGCGCTGGCTGCGGGTGCGGCTTCACAGAGCGCTCCCGAAGACAAACCGTATGGTCATCGCAACGCGGGCGTAGTGGATGGGAACGGCATCACCTGGTGGATCGGCTCGCCGGTCCGGTAGGGCACAGGCCGACCTGCGCGCCGGCGCCACGGCTCCTTCCAAAGACAATGCTGTTGGTTTCCTGTTTTCTCCCTCCGGAAAGCTCCCGCGAGGGAGAACCGTCAGCCCTGATCCCGCCTTCACCCGCTAAGCGGAAGCTAAAAACTTAAAACGGCTGCCGCTACGGAACTCCATCGAGAAGACCAGACGGCTGTCTGCGGCGATCGTACGCCGGATCGCAGCCCTTACCAGTGGCAACGAGAACGGGAGAGACTCCGACGGCGCACATGGAAGTCATTGAAACGATGCGGCTTGGCGATTTCGAGGTTCTGCCGCCAGCCGACAGTCTTGTCCGGAGGCCAAAGCTGCAGCGGACAGGAAGAACTGTGGCTTCCAGGTCAAAAGGCGGTGAATGGATCTATACTGAACGGTACGGGGAAGCCCAAGATGGAAATCCCGGCATAGGTGTGCTTTTTCCGAATCGACTGGTCCCGCGGTCCCTGGAAGGGAGTGAAGCGTGGTTAGACTTGGCTCGGAGGCTGGGGAGATGGACGTCCCAAAACGTTACTCTTACTATGTCAGGATCTCTCTGATCCTGCTCGTGAGCGGCGGATTTCTGTTGCTCGCCCACTATCTGAAGAACCTCGCGGAACACAATATCTTCACTATTCTGTTTCCCGCCGTTGTCTTGAGTGCCTGGGCGGGCGGAAGGTTGGGCGGTCTCATCTCTACCGCCGCGCTTGCACTTGGCACCGCATATTACCATCTGCCCCCGGAAGGGTTTGCCGTAGGCGATCCGGACGATGTAATACGGCTCGGAACATTCACGTTTTCGGGCGCGCTTGTCGCGTGGCTCAGCGGGGCTCTCAAAGAAAATCAGGGAATCATCACCGCCACTTTGAAGAGCATCGGCGATGCAGTCATCGCGACCGACCGCCGCGGCCGTGTCCAGCTTCTGAATCCGATGGCGGAGGCGCTGACCGGCTGGTCCCAGAAGGATGCCAAAGGCCGGCGGCTCGGTGAGGTGTTCCGGAGCGTGCACTTCGATACGGGGGAAGACATGCCTCTGCCGGCGCCGGAGTCTTTGCGCGGCTGGACGGTTCTGCCCGACGGGGTTTCCCTGATCTCGAAGACCGGCAAGCGGTTTCCGATCGACAATTCGCTGGCTCCGGTGCAAGTGGACGGGGGAAGGATTCACGGCTGGATCCTGGTGTTTCGCGATGCCACCCAACGCAAGCAAAACGAGGCTGCCGCCATCGAGTCTGAGCGGCAGCGCTTGCGGGGACAGCGAATGGAGGCCATCGGACGCCTGGCCGGGGGGGTTGCGCACGACTTCAATAACCTGCTGACCGTCATCAACGGCTACACGGATCTTCTGCTCAAGCGGATCGATCGGGAAGGCCCGGAGCGCAGCGCCATGGAGGCTATTCAAAGGGCAGGCGAACGAGCGGCGGGGTTGACGCAGCAGCTTTTGGTGTTCAGCCGGGGAGAGCCGGCCAAGCTGGAAGTCACGGACCTGAACCACGTGGTCGCCAACTTTCAGAAGATGTTGCGGCGCTTGATTGGTGAAGATGTCGATCTGGTGATGAACCTTGCCACCCAACCGCTGCTCGTGCTGGCGGATATCGGCAAGATTGAACAGGTCATCATGAACCTCGCGGTGAATGCGCGCGATGCGATGCCCCAGGGTGGACGGTTGACGTTGGAAACCCGAGTGAAAGAACTGTGCGAGGACGGTTCGGACCTGATTGCCGGGCAGCCAGGTTCTTCGTACGCCGAATTCGCAGTGGCGGATACCGGCGTCGGCATGGACCAACAGACCGTGGCGCGTCTGTTCGAGCCCTTCTTCACCACGAAAGGGGTCGGCCGGGGAACGGGTCTCGGCCTGTCCGTGACCTACGGCATCGTAAAGAGTCACAAGGGCCACCTGAGGGTCGAGAGCGAGCCTGGGCAGGGAACAATCTTCAGTGTCTATCTGCCATTGACGGAAGTCTCGCCCGAGGCGGCCTCGAAGCCGGCTGGAATGCCGGAACAGTCGGCGGCCAAGGCAACGATTCTCCTTGTAGAAGACAACCCGGAAGTTCGAGAGTTGATGCGCACCACTCTCGCCGGCCTCGGATACGTCGTGCTGCAAGCCTCCGGCGTCGAGGAGGCTATGACCATCGGGGAGAGCTATCCCGAGCCCATTGACTTGCTCGTCAGCGATATCGTCATGCCTGGATTCAGCGGAATCGAACTCGCCAAGCGGCTGGCACTGATTCGTTCGGGCTTGAATGTCCTGTTCGTGTCGGGCTACCCCGGCGAAGAGGTTGCCATGCGTGCTCCGGAGGACTCCCACGTGGCGTACCTCCAGAAGCCCTTTGGCCCCAGTGAGCTGGTGAATAAGGTAGCGGAGATGATTTCCCGTTCCAAGGGCGATCGTTAACCCGGGCGCGCCGGTAGTTTCGGAATCAAGTTTTCTTGAGAAACCGTAAGCCGTCCGCGCACTCTATCGGTACACCCTGTACCATGGCTCTATTCAAGACTCGGAGTGCCGCGATTTACGGCATTGATGCCCGCCTGATCGACGTCGAAGTCGATATGTATGCCAGCGGTTCCGCCCGTGACTCCAGGATGGTCGGGATGCCGGACGTGGCTGTGCGTGAGAGCCGGGAGCGCATCAAGTCGGCAATGATGAATTCGGGATTCGGCTACCCGAACAAGACGGTGACGATTAATCTCGCGCCCGCCAACGTAAGAAAAGAGGGAGCCGGCTTCGATGTCCCGGTCGCCATGGGGATACTCGGCGCCATGGGAATGGTAAAGGGGCTCGATCGCCACCTGCTTGCGGGCGAGCTTTCCCTGGATGGCGCAATCCGGCCCATTCGCGGCGCGCTTTCCATGGCGGTCTGCGCACGCGCCGCCGGTATTTCCAATCTGATCCTCCCGGCGGAAAACGCCGCCGAAGCCGCGGTCGTCGAAGGCGTGAACGTGTATGGCGTGCGCCATCTCGCCGAAATCGTGGCGCTGTTGAATCGGCCCGAAGAATTCCGCCCCTCGGTTCCCAGTCGCAATGGCAGCGGAGTCGATTCGTCTAACCTTCCCGATTTCCGCGACGTGCGCGGCCAGACTACGGCGAAGCGGGCGTTGGAAGTGGCCGCCGCGGGTGCGCATAACGTCCTCATGATCGGTCCGCCTGGCTCGGGCAAGACAATGCTCGCCAAGCGGTTCGCCGGCATTCTGCCTCCGCTGACGTTCGACGAAGCCATCGAAACGACGAAGATCCACAGCATCGCGGGAACCCTGTCGCCAGGCTGCGGACTCCTTCGCGAGCGGCCATTTCGCTCACCGCACCATACCATCTCCGACGCAGGGATGATCGGCGGCGGTCCGGGCATGCCGCGACCGGGAGAAGTGAGCCTGGCGCACAACGGAGTCTTGTTCCTGGATGAGTTTCCCGAGTTCCCGCGAGACGTGCTGGAGATTCTGCGCCAGCCGCTCGAAGACGGATCCGTCACGATCGCGCGGGCGAATATGACCTTGACTCTTCCGAGCTGCGCAATTTTTCTGGCTGCGATGAATCCCTGCCGGTGCGGATTCTTTGGGGACACGACACGCGAATGCCGCTGCACACCGGGCCAGATCCAGCAGTATCTGAACAAGATCAGCGGCCCGCTGCTGGATCGCATCGATATCCATGTGGAAGTCCCCGCCGTCCCATTCAAAGAACTGCGGAGCGATGCCGGCGCAGTCTCGTCCGCCGAAATGCGGGAGCGCGTGCAGCGGGCGCGCGGTACGCAACAGGCACGAGGATATTGCAACGCCCGGATGCCCAGCCGGATGGTGCGGAAGCTCTGCGCCCTGGACGATGCCGGTGAGCGCACGCTCGAAATGGCCGTGCGCCGCATGGGCTTCTCCGCCCGCGCGCACGACCGCATTCTAAAGGTGGCACGCACGATTGCCGATCTGGACGAGTCTGCAAGCGTTTCCGCAAAACATGTGGCGGAGGCGGTGCAGTATCGCAGCCTGGACCGGAATTATTGGAATTGACCCCCGGCCCGTGACCCCGGTATTCCCCTGTTCTCTTTCGTAATTCGGTCTTTCCTCGTTATCCGATAGCATCTTGTGTAGGCCAAAGGGTAGCGTAAATAATAACTCATGCCGCCATTTGCCGCCGTGATCCTTTTCCTGGTCATCGTCGCTGCACTCGGGATGCTGGTGTTCTGGGAGTTCCGACGCTTGCGTAGACCGCCTGGAATTTCACCTGAGAAGTTGCGTTCACAGTTGACTGGTCCGAACATCGCATACACGCCCCCACGGCCGAGGTGGGCGCGGAGCATGGATCGAGCCGGTACGGCGTAGGGAGCCGGTCACACCTGTTTTGATTCGTGTCGGGAACTCCCCGCGTATCGAGTCGCCGGGCGTGGCGCGTCTCGCCTACGCTTCGCGGAATGGAAGCCGGGCAGAGCTTGCCCGCCCGCGTCACGCGATGGCCCGCACCACGCCGCCATCGACCCGCAAAGCCGCGCCGTTGATCGCCGAGGCCAGCGGACTGCACACGAAAACCGTAAACGCCGCCACCTCGTCGGGTGTAGCGAACCGTTGGAGCAGCGATGTGGGCCTGGCTTCGGCGAAAAACTGTCGTTCCAGCGCGGACCGATCGATGCCCTTGGTTTCGGCCAGGCGATCCACAAACGTCGTCACGCCCTCGGAAGCCGTCGGGCCGGGCAGCACGGCGTTGACCGTCACGCCCGTGCCGGCGGTCGTTTCGGCCAGGCCGCGGGAAACTGCGAGCTGAGCCGTTTTGGTCATGCCGTAGTGGATCATCTCCGCCGGAATCTGGAGAGCCGACTCGCTCGAAATGAACAGGATCCGTCCCCAGTTCCGGCGCTTCATTCGCCCGATGTAGTGGCGGCTGAGACGCACGCCGCTCAATACGTTCACTTCAAAGAAGCGGCGCCAGTCGGCATCGCTGATCTCCTCAAAGGGCTTGGGCTCGAAGATTCCAACGTTGTTCACCAGAATGTCGACCTCAGGAAATTCGGAGATCACCTTGTCGGCGCCGGCTTCCGTTCCCAGGTCGGCGGCTACGCCGCGCAGGGCGCCGCTCCGTTTGACCGCATGGTCAACCCGCTCCTGTGTGCGGCCGTTCACAATTACCGAGGCGCCTTCGCTTGCGAGCGCGGTGGCAATCGCCAGACCGATCCCGGCCGTGGAACCCGTGACCAGCGCGGTTCTTCCCGTGAGTTGCAGATCCATGTCTGCTTAGATGCACGGCGCGCGTCCGGGGATTGCGCGTGTTACGCCGAATGGCCGCCGCTCAACGGACGCGTCCAGCCCAGGTTGAAGGGAAGTTCGGTCAAGGGCCCGCGCCAGTGCAGCTCGAGTTCGATATCGGGATGCATACGATACTGCTTTTTCACGTCGGCAACGCGGGCGCCGATGACCTCGATTTTCGACGCGTCGAACTGGCCCAGCCCGATGGCGCCGCAGTATTTCACGTATCCCAGCCATTCGGGGTCGATCCCCATGGTTTCCGCGGCCACGCGGTCGGCGGCTACGCAATCGGTGGAGGCCAGCGCGATTCGCGACGCCACCGGCGTTCCGGAATTCGGACCGTTGCCTTCCATCCCTTCGTAACCATCGATCACGGTTGCGCCCCAGTTCAGCCGCTGCGCCGTCACCATCATGTTGTAATGCGTCTGGCGCAGCCCGACGTGGAACTTACGCTTCTCGTTCCAGTGCGGCCGTTCGCTGTTGGGCTGGTGGAGCGGCGCGCCCAGGACCATGTTCTTGATACCGAGCGACGCGATCACCGTGTTGTGCGTCTTCAGCACTCCCGCGGAAAAGATGAAAGCCTGCGGATCGGCCAGGCGCGCCGCAATCCGGCAGGGCACGATGTGCAGGTCGGCATCCAGCAGGGCGACGCGCTCGAATTGGGCTTCGTCGTTGAGGTCGATCAGCTTCAACTGCTGCCTGCGGTATTCGTTCGCCAGCGCGCCGTAGCGGAAGTTGGCAAAGGCTTCCCGCGTATCCCCCGCCGAAGATTCGGCGATGACCACCGGACCCGGGAAGCTTTCGGCCAGGTAGTCGAGAATACCGCGGATGGCGTCCACATGGCTTGCCGCCAGTTGGTTCACCGTGTTGACGAAATTGGGCTTGATGACGGCGTAGCGCCGGCCCTTCATCTTCGCCTGCAGATCCGCATCGATGGCTTTTAGCGCCGCATATACATTCTTACGGCGGTCGCCGCCGGGCTGGATCGCGACCGTGGAGCGGCGATCGAGCGCGGGAAAAGATTCGGAATTGCTGCCCGAACCCAGCCGCGGCCGGGACGTCCGCTGTTGCCCTGCCACTTGGCGGGACGCGGCCGCCGCGGCTGCCAGTTGAAACAAAGTGCGACGTTGCATACGCGGAGCCTCGCTTCGCTCTCTGAAACCGGATATTATCATCTTTTATACCTGGAGGTCGTTATGGATTCGTCGTCTCGCCGCAGGTTTCTGGCGACCGGCCTGGCGCTGCCGGCCGCCGCTTCCGCTTCCCGCTCCGCGCAATCGCAGCAGGCCGAATCGCCGGCCGCCCGGCCGGTAGATTCGCCGGTCTTTCATTACCGCACGCTCGGTAAGACCGATCTGAAGGTGACCACGGTCGGGTTCGGGTGCATGATCACATCGGACCAGAGCGTGGTGGAGCGCGGCGCCGATCTCGGCATCACGTATTTCGATACGGCGCGCAGTTACCAGCAGGGGAACAACGAGCGGATGGTGGGCGCGGCGCTGAAGGGCAAGCGAAACCGGGTGGTGCTCTCCACCAAGAGCCATTCCGCGACGCGCGCCGATGCACTGAACGATCTCGACACCAGCCTGAAAGAGCTGGGGACCGATCACGTCGACATCTGGTATTTGCACGGCAAATCGCGGCCCGAGGATATCACCGACGATCTGATCGATGCGCAGCAGACGGCGAAGAAGGCCGGCAAAATCCGCTTCGCCGGCGTGAGCACGCATAGCGGGCAGGCCACGCTGATTCCGTATCTGGCGAAGGACGAAAAGATCGACGTGATCCTGAGCGCCTACAACTTCACCATGGAGCCGGCGGTGACGGCGGCCATCGAAGGAGCTGCGAAAGCCGGAAAGGGGGTCGTGGCCATGAAGATCATGGCCGGAGGCGCGGGCGGCCGGGGACGGGGTCGCGGCGGCGCCGGTCCGTTCGCCGAAAAACTCAGGCAGCCGGGCGCGATGGCGTCCGTGTTGCGCTGGGTCACGCGGAATGCGAACGTCGCCACCACCGTTCCCAGCATGACCGACATGGACCAGTTGGACGAGAACATCAAGGCCGGCTCGCAGCCGTTTTCGCCCGAGGACGCCGGATTGCTTGCGTTGCGCCGCGAAGTGCTGCGGCCCTTCTACTGCAACATGTGCGGCCAGTGCGCGGGAACCTGCCGCCTGGGTCTGCCGGTTGAAGACATGCTGCGATGCCTGACCTATGCCGAAGGCTACGGGCAGTTCGCGCTGGGCCGCGAGCGCTTTCTCGAAACCACGGCCGGGCGCGCGGCGGCGGCTTGCGCGGACTGCCCAGGCTGCACCGTCGCCTGCCCCCACGGCGTGAAGGTCGCCGAGCGGCTGATCCGCGCGCAGGAACTGTTCGCATGCTGAGACCCGTGGTGCTCCTGCTGCTGCTGGGCGGTGTGGCTTCCGCCGGGGACGTTCCCGCGCCGTTGTGCGGCCTGGTCCCGGGATGGACGCAGAGCGGAGCCGCACGCACCTACACCGCCGATAACCTGTCCGAGTACATGGACGGCAACTCGGAAGGCTACATCCGTTACAACTTTCAGGAAATGCGCGGCATCACGTGCAAAAAAGGAAACGTGACGTTCGTGATCGATATCTCCGACATGGGCGAGCCCGATTTCGCTTATGGCTGGTTCTCGGCCAACCGCGATCTGCGCCAGCCGGAGTACCCGGTGGGGATGGGCGGCCAGATTGTTCCGCGGCGGCTGGTGTTCGCCAAGGGACCGTACTATGTCGAGATCGCCGCCGATCCGGACCTGGATCATACGGCGAATTTGCAGGCCTTCGCGGCGGCGCTGGCGAAGCTTGTACCCGGCGACGACAAGCCCCCCGCGGTGCTGGATTGGTTTCCGAAGGAGAATCTGGACTCCCTGAAGCTGGTGCCCGAGAGCGTGCTGGGGCTGCGCATCTTGAAGCGCGGATACGTGGCCCAGTATCCACACGGAAAGGCCTTCGTAGTCGAGGATGAGAGCGCCAAAGACGTCATGCTGAAACTGAAGGCGCGGTTCGGCGAGACTACCGCGGCGAAGATCGGCGACGAGGCATTCGTAGCTGCGGACCAATACCTGGGCCGCCTCTGCATCTTTCGCAAAGGCCGGTACGTGGGCGGCTACGCGGTATCCGACACCGGGCTCGATCCGTCGGCATCGGCGGCAAAGCTGGCCGCGAAGATTCCGTAGTTCGCTCTGGCCGCTACCTCTTCGCCGGCGTGATGTCTGTCACCGGAAGATCCCAGTGCGCCAGCAGGATCTCGAAGCGGCGCTGCTCCTCTCGCTCGTACGTTGCCTGATCGGGCCAGAGTTCCTTGATGAACCGCTCTTCGTCGGGATTCGCAGTAGTTGCAGCCGTGGAGTTCTTGAACCGAATGGTCACGCGGTAATCCCAGCGCGAGTCCTCGGTCATGTGATTCGCCGGCTGCTCGATTTTGACGGAGAGCATCCGGCCGGTCTGCACGATTCTCTGCAGCAGCGGATAGTGATTCTTGAGGAAGAGCCGCAGGAACTCCTGCTGGCGCCCCCATTGCACTTTATAGTAATACTCCATGGTGTATGGTTGATCCGCGGCGCCCTGCGGCGGGGCTCCCTGTGCGGTGAGTGTCTGCGCGGCAGCGGCGCAGAGAAGCAGCGTGGCGAGTAAGTGCCTCATAGGTCCTCCAACAGTGTGTCTATTCGTTATCGCATTTTGTCCCCTGTCCTGCAGACGACCGGCTCCTGGCGTCGACGCCCCCAGCCGCGTATAATTCTCAGACGGAGGGGGCTATGGGTAAGTCGTTCGCCTTCATTATGGTGGCGCTGTGGGTGGCCCATGGCGCGGACCTTCATTTCAAGACGGATTCCACCCGCATCGAAGCCGGAGCGTCGGCCAACCTTCAATGGGCTGCGCAAGCCGAGGACAAACTGGTCATCCTGGGCCTTGGCCCCGTGCCTTCCACCGGTTCGATCGCCGTCTCTCCCAAGCGTCACACCAACTATACGCTCATTGATGAAAGCGCCCGCGGGTTTATCGCCAGGACCGTGGAGGTGGAAGTCATCGGCTCGCGCGGCACCGATTACCCACCCGATCCGGATGAGTTCCGCTACCCCGTATCGGAGCGACGCACCGTACATTCCAGGGCTGACTTCCTCGGAGCCGTCTTTGGAGTGCTGCAGAATGACCTGGATTTCGTCGTCCGAACCTCCACACTGAACCCTTCCGACGTCCAATTTCTAACCAACCTATCCGAGCGCGCCGACCTCGTCGATTCGGTCGATGCCAATCGCCTGCGCGGCCGCCGGATCGCTTACATGGTGGACGTGCAGGATCAGCCGTCGGGCGTCTACTGCACGGTAAAGTCGTACATCCAGTTCCGCTTGCGCGCCGAAGACACCTGGCGGCCGGAGAGCCGCGAAGATCTCTACCAGCGCAAGGATCGCGAATTGCTGAATCGCCTGAAGGCTCTGCCTTGAGCCGGAAACAGAAGGCGTTGTCCGCGACCGGCGCGCGCCGCCTTCTGGTGGCATGCTGGACCGCCGGCTTCCTGGCCAGCCTGGCCATGGTGTTTTCTCTCTACATTCGGGGCTGGATCGCTCAGGATAACTTCCAGGCCTCCCTGACCCGGTTGAGCACGTTGTATGCCCCATATCTCGGCGGCATTTTCGGGTACTACCTTTCGAATCGCGCAAAGCCGGGCCGCGCGTACGATACCGGGATGGCTTTCGTGCTCGCGATCGCCGCTTCGGCCGCGTGGAATCTCGTGATGGCCGGATTGCTCTCTCGCGTGGTGTTCTTCGATGGCACGATCGAGCAGACGTTGAAGGACCTCATGTTTTTCGGTTCGTTGATGTCGTGGCTGGTAGCGCCGGCGATCGCGTTCTACTTCACCAGCCCCGGGCCACAGGAAGGAGAAGAAAATCCATGAAGGTTGGGCGCGGCGTGATATTCGCGATCCTGGCGGCGGCAGGATTCACCACCAGTCTCCTCAGCGCGCAAACGGGTGGCGCGACGCACGGGTATGCGCTGGTCATCGGGATCACCGGATATCCGAAGTTCCAGGAGGCGGATCGTCTTCGCTTTGCCGACGCGGACGCCCGCAGTTTCGCCGAGTTCCTGCAGTCTCCCGCGGCGGGCGAATTCCCGGAGGAACACATCCGCCTCTTGCTCAACCAGTCCGCCACCCGCACCGGCATCTACGATCAGATCTCCTGGATCAGCCGGCGGGCGACCAGCGATGATGTTGTGTACATTTTCTTCGCCGGCCACGGAGTGCTCGACGATTCCCAGCAGGCTTACTTCATGCCGTATGATGGCGACCCTTCCGACCCGTATGCCCTGGGCATTCGCGCGGACAGCTTTCTTCAGGAACTGCGCCACCGGATCACCGCCAAACAGGTCGTGTTTTTCATCGATGCCTGCCACGCCGCGGCCGTCTACAATCCCGACGGCCTGGCTACGCGCGGCGGCGGGAACATTGTTCCGGCTCTGCGAGCGATCTGGCAGCAGGAGCTGGCCCATTTGCAGGAACTCAACATGGGATTTCTCGCCGCCGCCAGCAATCAGCTTTCGCTGGAGGACGCCACCCTGCACCATGGCATCTTCACCTGGTTTCTGATTAAGGGTCTGGAGGGAGCCGCCGACGCCAATCACGACAGCCGCATCACCGCCGGCGAACTGCGGGATTACCTCGTCGACCAGGTCGAAGCCTACTCGCGCAGCCGCACAGCGCTCCAGACACCCACCACTTCTCCAGCCTTCGATGCGGACCGCGTGTTGGCCATCGTGCCCGCGTCGGCTCCCGCGGCGCCAATTTCCAAAATGGGCCCGCCTCCATCCAAACTGGGTCCGCCGCGGGAGGCCGCGCCGGTGAATTTCCGCATGGTCGCGGTTGCGCGCGAGGAGTCTCACACAGGCAATCAGCGCCGCTTCGACTTCGACATCTCGATCACCTCCACGCCGGCCACGCTTTCCCGAGTCACCGGCGTGGCGTACGATTTCGAGACCCCGGGCAATCCGCTGCACTTCGATTCCTCCACCCGATCGAACGGTTTCCAGGTAAGCTACACCGGCTGGGGGTGCTACCCGACCGTCCATGTGCGCATTGAAATGGTGAACCCCTCCGAAACCGTCCAGCGCGATTTTGACATGTGCCAAAGCCTGGGCTGGAGATAGCGGCTCAGAAGGTTTCGCCGCTTACTACTCCGGCGCCACGGGCAAACGCGGTGGATTCAGATTGCTCAGTCCGCCGGTCAGGTTGACCGCGTGGGACGCGACGCTGATCCGCGCCGGGTGCAATCCCGGCCGCGCGGCCGTAACCATGATGACGCCGGGGGTCAGCGTAGAGCGGACGGCGACCCGGTTGATGCCGCACTCGGTATTCAGGTGCAGATTGTTGGTCGAATCGACTTTGCCGCTGTTATAACCTCCGCGCCAGATTGCGGGACCTGCGACGGTGAAGTCGATCCGCCCATCGTCGGTGGGAATGCGCCGGCCGCGCGCATCGGTCACCTCCACATCGAGCAGCAGCACATCCTGCCCATCGGCCTCCAACCCCTTCGGGCCAACGATGGGGGTGAGTTTGATTTGAGCCGGCGGCCCGGGCGTAGTCAGTTCTTCCTGCGCGACGGGTTTGCCGCCGTTCAGCCCGATGGCTTTCAGACTTCCGGGGGTGAATGCCACGTCCGGAAACGCAAAGACGTAACCGTTGACCGGATGCGAATCGACCCCGTGCGATTCTCCGTTCACCCAGAGTGCGACCGCCTGCGTGTTGGCGACCACGTAGATGGTCTTCACGGTCTTCTTCGCGTCCGGACCGGCCGGATAATCCCAGTGGCCGAGGATGTGCAGGTCCGGCCGCTCATTCTGCATCACGCGATGCGCAAAATAAATCTCCTTCGGCAGGCGCACGGCATCCACCTTGCCGCTGACACGCGCCACCTCGCTGGAGTCCTGGCGGCCGTCGGCATCGAAATCGGAAAAGTAGATCGAAGCGTACCCCGACCACTTCGCGTGCGCCGGATCGCTGTTGGAAATGCGGTTCTGCCAGTATTCCCAGTAGCGTTTGATGCCGGCGAGCGCAAAACTTTCGGAGGTGTATTGGTAGGTATCGTTGGGACCTTTTTTGAAGCCGAAGTAGGGCGGTGAAAAGTCGTCCCAGAAACGCCGCGCCCCTTCGTCGCGGAAGTCCTCGGCTTCGATCAGGGGCGCCCGGTCGCGCCGCGCCACGCTGTAGCCGCGGAAGATCTCATCTGGACCGGTGATCCGGTCCGTGCGCGGGTCCTGCCCGATCATGACGCCATAGTATTCGGCGATCGGCGTGATGGCGATGTTGGCAGCGGCGTTGTCGTTGCCTCGCGCGCCGATGGCCCGGCCGCCGTAGGGGTCCCACTGTTTGCGCATCGCGACCATCTGCCGCATGTGATCCACGCTGATCACGGTATTGCCGGCTTCCCAAAGAAGGATGCTGGGATTGTTGCGGTAGGAGATCATGGAATCCCGCATCACCTCCACGCGCTGATCCCACTGGCGGCCTTGCGAGTCCACCTCCTTGTCGCCGGCCGGGCAGATTTCCACGATGCCCCAGCGGTCGGCGGCCTCCACATCGACGCGCTGCGGAGAGACGTGCATCCAGCGGATGTAATTGGCGTGGCTCTGGCGGATCAGCCTGGCAGTGAAGTCATGCATCCAGTCCGGATATGCCTGGCCCAGACCGGCCCATTCATTGGTGGATCGCTGCGCGTAGCCCTTCAGATACAGGAAGCTGTCGTTCAAATACACGCCGCCCGTACCGACACCGCCTTTGAATTCGGTTTTGCGGAAGCCGGTGACCACTTTGTTGACGTCCGCCACTTTCCCGCCCGCCCGAAGAATCGTGTAGACATCGTAAAGATAGGGATCGTCCGGACTCCAGAAGCGCGCGTCGCGCAGTGGCGCTGTGGCCGTCAAAACCCTCTTTCCGCCATCTTCGATTTCGGCGGATGTTCCTTCGAAAGTGGCACTCACCCGGCCGTCGCGATCCACTATCACGCCCGACAATTGGACCTTCGCCGGCGCGCCAGACGCGTTGCGCACCTCGGATTCCACGGTGACTTCAGCGCGCTTCTGGGGAATCTCGAAGTTCGCTGCGTGCACGTAGACGCCTGTGTCTTCCAGGCCGTAGTAGATCGGCAGCGTCTGGTAGATTCTGCCGGTCACGTGCAGCCACACGTGCTGATTGATGCCGCCGAAATCGGGATTGAAGTCGTTGGCGTTCCAGCGGAACGGGACGCCCGTGTTGCGCTCCGTGTACGTGGTGCGATTGTCCACCTTGACGGCCAGCACGTTCTCTTCGCCGAGATGAACCGCGCCGGAGATATCGATGCCGTACGCGGTGATGCCGTTTTCGTAGAGTCCGATTGTCTTGCCGTTGAGAAAGATGTCCCCGGCCTGCCGCATGCCCTCGAACTCGAGGAAGATCTTGCGCCCGGCAAATTCCTGCGGGAGCCGGAAGTGTTTGCGATACCAGGCGATCCCTTTGTAGGTCCCGCGATCGCCACCTCCGTGGGAAATGATCTGGCGAAACGAGTCCACGTCGTTGAAGGTGTGCGGCGTGCTGACGGTTGCCCATCCGGAGTCATCGAAGCCGGGAGCTTCCGCGCCGGGCGCGTCTCCGCGGAAGAATTTCCAATTCAGATTGAAATTGATCTTCCCGCGCGGCGACGCGGGCGGCCGGTACGCCGCGGCAGCCGCGGGAATTTGCGCTGAGCAGAGCAGCATCGTCGACACGGCCGCTATGTGGAGAATGGCGAGTGGAAGTCTTCCGGAGAATCGCATGAAGGCTGGACCTGAGAGGGTGCTGAACTATCAGCGTAGCCGAAAATCCGAGTACCCGGCGGCGCGCGTCCCTCAGCCTGATAGACTCGACCTTATGGTTCGCCGCTCTCTTTGCTTCCTCCTCCCCGGTTTTCTGTTCCTGGCCGGCATCGGCTCCGCCGCGGTGCGCAGCATCGAAATCACCGCGCGCGCACCCATCCTCGATGGCGCCTATGAACGCGTCGTGGGACGCGTCCATTTCGGCATGAATCCGCAGCTCGCCGCCAACCGCATCGTGCGCGATCTGGATCTGGCGCAACTCGATAGCGCCGGCGAGGCCGAAAGCACGGCCGACTTTTACATCCTCCAGCCCACCGACCCCGCCAAAGGCAACGGCACCGTTCTCTTCGAAGTCTCCAATCGCGGCGGCAAAGGCATGCTCAGCCGCTTCAATTTCGCGCGCGGCGGGAACGATTTCGGCGACCAGTGGGTCATGAAACAGGGCTTCACGCTGGTCTGGCTGGGGTGGGAGTGGGACATCCCAGCCTCCAACCGCAACGCCCTGCACTTCACCGCGCCGCGCTTCCGCGCCGATGCGCCCACCGATGGCCTGGTGCGGGCCGAATTCACTCCCGACAAAAGCGGCACCACGATGCCGCTCGGCGACCGCAACCAGGACGCGATCCCCGTCGCCAGGCCCTTCGCGCTCTATATGCGCAACGGAACCGATTCCGCCCCGCGCCGCATTCCGGCGCAGGATTATTCCCTCGCGCCCGGCGGCCATGCCGTCGAGATGCCTGCCGGCTTCGAAGCCGGCATGCTTTATGAATTCGTTTACCAGGGAAAAGACCCCGTGGTCGCCGGCGCCGGACTCGCCGCCGTGCGCGACTTCATCTCTTTTTTGAAATACGGCGGCCATGTCGAAGGCTGGACCGGCGCCCGTCCTTCCGTGAAGCTCGCCCTCGGTTTCGGCATCTCACAGAGCGGCCGCTGGCTGCGCGAGTTTGTCTATGACGGCTTCAACGGCGATGAAAGCGGCCGCAAGGTCTTCGACGGCATCTGGGCCGACGTGGCCGGCGCCGGCCGCGGCAGCTTCAATTTCCGCTATGCGCAGCCCTCGCGCGACGGATGGCCGTATCTCAACGTTTTCTATCCCACCGACGTCTTCCCCTTCACCGGGCTCGATGAAACCGACGCCGTGACCGGCCAGACCGACGGATTACTGGACCGCGCGCGCGCCGCGCACGTGCAGCCCAGGATTTTCTTCACCAACGACTCTTCCGAATATTGGGGCCGCGCCGCCTCCCTGATTCACATCACTCCCGATGGCAGACGCGACGCCCCGATTTCGCCCGATACCCGCATCTATTTCATGGCCGGCGTGCAGCACTTTCCGCGCTCCCTGCCCCTCACCAGGCAGGGCACAAAGTACACCATTAACGTGGTGGATCATCGCCCCGTGCAACGCGCGCTCCTGGCCGCGCTGGAGGCCTGGGTCAAAGACGGGGTGGCGCCGCCTCCTTCAATGTATCCGCGCATCGACGAAGGCCAGTTGACGCCTCTCGCCGGCCTGAAGTTTCCCGCCATCGAAGGCGTCACTACTCCCGAGCATCCGCGCGTGGCGCGCCGCCTGGATTTCGGACCGGAATTCGCAACGCGCGGCATCATTCTGCAGGAACCGCCCAAAGTGACCGGCGCCTTTCCACTGCTGGTGCCGCAGGTGGACGCTGACGGAATCGATCTCGGGGGCGTTCGCCTGCCCGAGGTCGCCGTTCCGCTCGCTACGTTTACCGGCTGGAATCTGCGTGCTCCCGAGCGCGGCGCCCCCACGCAATCGGCTGAGTTCTACGGATCGACATTCCCGTTCGCGAAAACCAGGGCCGAGCGCGAGTCAGCGCACGATCCGCGCCTTTCGATCGCCGAACGCTACGCCGGCCGCGAAGCGTATTTGAAGCGCGTGGATGCCGCCGCGGACGACTTGATCCGCCGCCGCTTCGTGCTCCCGCAGGATCGCGATTTCGTCATCGAGCGCGCCGCACGCCTCTGGGACGCGCTCGCGAAGTAACGGATCGCCCGCGCTACCGAAGCAGGCGCGAGTGCCTATTCCACTTCGACTTCGTACACCAGGAGCGCGTTCGGCGACACGATGAATCGCGGCCGCCCGTGAATCTCCGGTGGATACGTTCCGGCCCGGCCGTATCCCAAGGCGGCCGGCACAATCGCCAGTTTGCGCTCTCCCGGCCGCATCGCGGCGATCACGCCGTCGAGCCCGGGGTTGATTTTCGACTTGCCCACTTCGAAAGAAAACACCTGCGGTGGATCAACGAATCCCGGCACGCCGTTGGCTCCGCTTGCGAATGCCGTCGCCACCAGCGGAGGTCCGTCCCAGCCGATCACCAGGCCTTTGTAGCGCAGCTCTTTGCCGGTGTACTGCACGCGCAGCACGCTGCCGTTGGAAGCGCCTTCGCGCGGTGGAGACAACTCTTGGGTCAGCACGCCGCCCTCGGGTCCGGTGGCTTTCGGATAGTTGCGTACGATCCACTCGCGTTCCGCGGCCTTCTTTTTCTCGACGTGCTCGGCCACCCGCTGCTCCGCTGCCTTCACCATGGCCTGGAACGATTCGGTAGTCGGATGAAACGCTTGCGCCTTTGCGCCCACGCGCACGATCCGGATGCTCTCGATCGGGTCGCCGCGCTCGACGCGCTTCACCACGTCCAGGCCCTCGACCGTGTCGCCGAACACCGTGTAATCGCCATCCAGGTAGGAGCGGTCGCCGAGCATGATGCAGAATTGCGAAGCGTTGGTGTTCGGCCCGCCATTCGCCATGTTCAGCACGCCGGCGTGATTGTGGCTGAGACCGGCGTGAATCTCGTTAGGGAACGTGTATCCGGGACCGCGCGCCCGGTCGGATTTGGGAATGCCGGTCTGAATGACGTGGCCCGGCTCGACGCGATGCCAGGTGGTGCCGTCGAAGTACGGCCGCCCCGGGTCGAACGCCGCGTTGGCGATGGTGCCTTCCGCCAGCCCGACGAAGTTAGCCACTGTCATCGGCACCAGGTCCATGTCCAGCCGCGCGACGATCAGGCCCTTCGCGGTTCGGATTTCCGCGTAGAGTCCGTCCGGCCGCGCTGTGGGTTGCTGCGCTCCCGCCCACGCCACGAGAATCGCCAAAAGCGCCGCTTGTCGAATGCGCACCTGCCAAGCATATCATCCGCTCCGGCGTCCAAGAGGCCGCCGATTTTTCAAGCGAGAAAGGTTCGGAAGGCGGCGACCACCAGCGCATGGGTCACGGCGCTGGCGCGAATACTTCCGGCGCGGTTGCGGGCGCGGCCGCAGAACCATCCGAGCACCGCGGCCAGCGGAACCCAAGGCCATCCGCGATAGAAATAATGCACCAGGCCGAAGGCCAGCGATGCCAGCAGGAGGGCCATGGAAGAACTGCCGGTCCACGCCTCGATCCACCGCTGCAGTACCCCGCGGAAGAAAAACTCTTCGCACAGGCCGATCACCAGCAGAAACCCGACAAAGTTGAGGGCCCCCACTAACGGCCGCGGGTGGATGAAATGCGCGGCTTTGAGCAGAATCGCGAGCGGCAGCGCGACGGGCAGAAAGTAGAGGAAGTGCAGCGCGCCGATGCGCCACTCCTGCGCGCGCGGGAGAAATCCGAAGCCGGTCTCCGGAACGCGACGATCGAGCATCAGAACCAGAATTGCGCTCACAAACAGCGCGATGCGTCCCAGCGTGGCCAGGTGTTCATGGAAGACGACCGGATAAACCGTATCGAAATATCCGCCGAGCGAAACGGCTCCCGTGAGCGCAAGGAACGCCAGATCGACCACCGGCGTGGGCGGCAGCACGACATACCAGAGTCCCCATCCGATGGCGATGGCGGCGAGGCGGACGAGGGAAAGCCACGCGAAGGGCACAGCGCCCAGGCAGCAGACAAGGTAAGGCAGCACCACGGCGACCAGCAGCCAGGCCGGCAGAAGACGTCCGGCGAGGCGTTCACGAGCCTCGGGAAAACCGGCGGCGAGATAGAATGGGTACTCGACGAGGAGGGCGGCAACCACCGGCAGAGCCGCCCAGCCAGGTATGCCCTTTACCCGCGCGTATACAAACCCCGACGCACTCAGCAGGATCCAGCCGATCAGCAGAGCCGCCCGGAAGCCGCCGGGCGATTTGGCCATCGCGCTCATTCTAGCATCGCTGCTTCTGGCGCCTCTCTTGCGCGCGCAGGATCCGCCGGAAAACCTGGCGCGGCTGGTGGCGCATCGCGAAACTGAAACGGAAAAGGAGCGCAACGAATACACCTACCGCCAGACCGTCACGCTGGAGGAACTCGACAATCGCGGGGCGGCGCGGGGCGAATATCACGAAGTGCGCGATGTGATCTTTTCTCCGCAGCACGAACGCACCGAGCAGGTGATCGGCAAGCCGCGCAATACCCTGCAGCACCTGATTCTGACGGACGAGGATTTCCACGACATTCGCGAGATCCAGCCGCTCGTTCTGACCGAAGACCTGCTGTGGAACTACGAAACCAAAGCCCGCGGCGATGAGACCATGGATGGGGTGGATTGCTGGGTGCTGCAGGTCAAACCGCGGCAGATTCTCGAAGGGCAGCGCTTTTTCGACGGACTTCTCTGGGTGGACAAGAAGGGTTACAACATCGTGCGCATGCAGGGCGCCGCGGTTCCGCAGATCCGGACGCTGAAGAGCGAAAATCTGTTTCCGCGCTTCACCACCGTCCGCAAGCCGGTGGACGGCAAGTACTGGTTCCCGGTGGTCACTTACGCCGACGATATCCTGCAGTTCAGCAGCGGTCCGCAGCGCGAGCGGCTCGAGATCGACTACAGCGACTACAAGCGGTTCGGCGTAGAGTCCACCTTTATCCCGCGCGAATAAGCGATTCAGCCCAGAAAATCAAAGAGCGTCTGGGTAGGCATTTTGGCTTGCATTTGAAAAGCCGCCTGAAGCTGCGTGGTGCACTGCGACAAGAGGAGTGCCGCGGTGGTGGGGTCGGCGTCCTGAATGTTGCCGATTTCGGTTTGAAGCTGGACATCGTAGCTCGAGGCGAAATTCGAGGCCGACTGGATGCGGTCTTCAACGGTCCCGTAGAATGCCTCGGCGTCATTGAGGTGCTGCGACGCCGCATTGAGCGAATCGATGGAGCTCTGGATGGAGGGCTGGTCGTTGTTCAGCAGCGCGATGCGCAGGCCGTTGAGGGCCGCGAAGACATTATCGGCGGCAGGCGCGGCAGGAATCGTGTTGCCGTCGGCATCGGTCGAGGCCGGAATGGTGTCGTTGAAAATATCCTGGGCGGTCTGCGTGGCGGCGAAGGTGCCGCCGGCCGGATCTTCGATGAGACGGGTCGCTCCGGCAGTGGTGAGTTGATCGACGCCGGTCTGCACCGCTTCGCCATCGGTGGCTGTAAGATCGAGCTGGAACGAGGGGCTGGTATCCTGGTCGCCGCTGAAAATGTAGCGGCCCTGGACCTGGGTCTGGCTGATCGAAACCATCTGCTCCATCAGCGACTGCACCTCTTCGGCGAGGCTGAGTCGCGTATCGGCAGTCTGGGTGCCGTTGGCGCCCTCCGTGGCGAGCTGTGTTGCGCGCTGGAGAATATTAATAGCGCTGCTCAGGGCGCTATCGGCGCTTTGGGCCTCCGTGTTGGCCAGCGTAAGGTTGGATTCGATCTGCTGGTTGTGCGCCTCGTCGGCTCGGAGCTGCAGAAGCTGCGAAATCTGGGCGGGCGCGTCGGCGGCGACTTGCACTTTTTTGCCCGACGACATTTCCATGTTGGCCTGCGCGACCTGCTGCTGGATGCGCTGCACGTTGGCAAGGAACAGCGCGTTGGAAGGAGACAGAATGCTGCTCATAGACGGCCTCAGCCGGTTACGGTGGACAGGATATTGATGACGTCCGCGGTGAGCTGATCGAGCACGCTGATCAGCCTCGAATTGGCTTCGTACGCCTGCTGGAACTGCACCAGGGTCATGGCTTCCTGGTCGAGATCGACGCCGGACGCCTGCTGCCGCAGATTCTGCGCCTGGGCCACCGCCGATTGCTGCACCTGCTGCTGATCGGTGGCTTCGCTCAGGGCGTTTCCCACACGCGAGGCCATGTCGCCATAGAAGGCGGTGAAGCTTTCCCCTTGGATTTCGTCGGCGCTGTCGGTGGGGTTGGCCAGCCCGGAAAGGGTCAGCGCAATTCCATTGGAGACCTCAGGCGGCCCGGGGTCGATGGCCGCCAGTTGCGAAGCCGAAATCGCCGGATTGATGGCCAGGCTTCCGGCCACATTAGTAGGGTTGGCAGCGTCGTAAGTGAACAAGGCAACGCCGGTCTGCGCAGGTGGCCCGTCGCTGATGTTCCCGGACGTCAGCAACTGGTTGACGCGGTCGGCAAACTGCTGTGCCATGGCGTTGAGATCGCCCTGCTGCGCTCCATCGCCGATATAGCCGGGGAGCATGCTGTTGCGCATGGTGAGTAGCGCGCCAAGCTGGCCCGTGGTGATGCCGGCCGTGATATCGGTGCCATCGGAGGCCGTGATCTGCGCCAGCGGCGGAGCGTTGGCATAGACCGCGTCGGGCGCCTGCACCATGTTGCAGGCGATCTGGTATTGGCGGTCCTCGATCAGTAGCGGGGTCTGGCCATTCAGCATGATGTTGACCGTGCCATCGGGCTGCTTCGTGGCGGTGAAGTTCACGTACTGCGAAAGCTGCTCCAGCGTGGAGTGAACCTGGGCATCGAGGCCGGAATCGTTATGGTCGCCGCCCATGACGTCTTTGTTGAACTGCTGTAACTGCCCGACCAGGCTGTTGATCTGCGCGGTGGTCTGCTGCAGTTGCTGGTCGGTGTCCTGCGTGACGGTGGTCAGCCCGTTGGCGGCATCCTGAAAAGCGCCGGCGAGATCGCTGGCCTGGTTGATCACGTTCTGGCGCGCGTTGGCATCGTTCGGCGTCTGTCCCCACGCCGAGAAGGCCTGCAGGAGATTGTTGAGGGCGTACGGAATGCCGGAACTGCCGGAAACATCGAAATACGATTGCAGCGAGGTGAGGCTGTTGACACTTTGTGTGGCGGCGCCCAGGAGCACGTTCTGCTGGCGCACGGCCTGTTCGGCATATTCGTCGCGCGAACTGAGCGCCGTGCCGGCGCGCACTCCGCCGGCATCGCCCCGGGTCGGATCGAATGGCATGGCCTCCAGAGTCTGGGTCTGGCGCGCATATCCCGGCGTCGAGGCGTTGGCGACATTGTTCTGCGTGACTTGCAACACCTGATCGTAAGCGCTGAGTGTGGTTGCCGAATTGACGAGGGTTGCAAGAAGATTCGCCATGCAGCTACCCCTGCAGACAGATGTTTCCGTGACGGGGGCGCGATGCCGCCTCGCCTTGCGCGGTGTATCCCGCCATCATGCCGTTGAGAATGCGGCTCCAGCCGGTGTGGAAATTCCAGGCCGACTGTAGAAGGGCGCGCGCATGTGTCAGGGCGCGTCGTAAACGATGGGTTTCGGCAAGCAGTTCGGCATCCTTACCGTTTAGGGCGTGCTGCGCCCGGGTCAACGCTTCTGTGGCGGCGTCCAGAGCGCCCGCGCAATCGCTCAGTACCGCGGGCGTGGGTGATTCCAGGCCCGTGCATACAATCTCAACCTGGCGCCGAACCCACACGATCTGGTGCGAGGCGTCCATTGGCTAAGCGGCTTCGCCACTGGCATTTAAGGCCTCGGAGACGATTCCTCGGCTCGTCGCCAACGAATCCGCCCGGTACGTCCCGGACTGATACTGGGCTGCCAGAGCGTTTACGCGCGTGGAACGGCTGGCGTTCGAAGCGGCTAACGCCTGGGAGACCCGCGCCAGGGTGCCGGAAAATTCAACATGGTCGGTTGTACTGCCGCCACCCGAGTTATTCTCACGAGCACTGTTTTCCCGTTCCGCCGCCTGGGTTTCCTGCGAGCGCCCCGTTTCGGCTGCTGAAGCGCCCGTCAGATTCCGATCTGTGATTCTCATTTCAGGGATTCCTTTTCACAACCTACATATCGGCTGCATCCGTGCGGCGCTTTAGGCGGCCGGTAAAAGAATTTTGCCAAAATGTACTAAAGGTATCGTTTATACCCTCCGATTATTGGGTTGGAAACCGCATGGAAGACTGGGAACGGCTTTTGGTGGGAGAAAGCCGCGAGCTGCGCCAGGTGATGCACATCATCCGCATGGTGGCGAGCCGCCGCTGCACCGTCCTGATAACCGGCGAAACGGGTACCGGCAAGGAAGTGGCCGCACGCTGCCTGCATCTTGCCGGCGGGCGCGCGCGCGCACCGCTGGTCGCCGTCAATTGTAGTGCCCTACCCGAGAACTTGTTGGAAACAGAGCTCTTTGGTCACGTTCGGGGAGCTTTCACGGGGGCCGTTCAGAACCGCATCGGCCGCTTCGAACAGGCTCAGGGAGGCACCCTGTTCCTGGATGAAATCGGGGAACTCCCCCCACCTCTCCAGGTCAAGCTGTTGCGCGTCCTGCAGGAACGCGAGTTCCAGCGCCTGGGCAGCTCCGAAACGGTGCGGACCGACGCCCGCGTGGTCGCCGCCACCAATTCCGACCTGCTCGTCGCCATCGAGCAGGGTCGGTTTCGCGAGGACCTCTATTACCGGCTGAACGTAGTACCCATCCGCATGCCCGGCCTGCGCCAGAGACCGGACGATATCCCCTTGATGGCGCGGCACTTCGTGGAAAAAGTCTGCCGAAACGAGCAAATTCCGGTGAAATCGCTGGCCGAGGACGCGGTGGCGAAGCTTCGCGACTACCTCTGGCCGGGAAACGTGCGTCAACTGGAAAACGCGGTGGAAGCGGCCGTGGCGTTGAGCGGCGCGCGACCCATCCTGACCGCGGCTGATTTTCCCCTGCCCGCGCCCGCCCGCGCACGCAGCCTCGGAAACGGTGAACTGCCGCTGGTTGCCGTTCCGGACCACGGGCTCGATTTCGAACGCACCCTGGCGGCTCTCGAACGGAGCATCCTGGAACAGGCCCTGCGCAAAACCGGCGGCAACAAGAAGGCGGCCGCGGATATGCTTCACCTCAAGCGTACAACCCTGGCGGCGAAGGTTCGCAGCCTGGAGGCGGAAGCGGTGTGCTGAGAGCGTGCCCTACCAAAGATAATCCTTGGCGATCTCGCGCTTGTCGTAACCATCCAGCACATGCACCACCCGGATTTTCTTCAGAGAGACCGGTGAGAGCTGGCCGATCGGAATGTAAATGACGGTGCGGCCGACGCGCGCCGCGATGGTTTTGAAAATCGTGCGGGGGGGACGCGCCGCTACGTAAACCACGTAGCGGTACAGGGAATAATCCATGGCCGCCAGCAGCAGGCGCTCGGACTTCGATTCGGCGAACTCGTAATCGGCATCCTGCCAGACGTCGTACATGCGGCGCGGCGGCAGGCTCATCAGAAAGCCGCCGTATTCGGCGCGTCCGATGCCGGGGCCGACCAGGTTGTCGAACGGGAAAGTCGAATAAAACGCCATGTCCGACTCATTCTGGTTCTCACCGAGCCAGGTCGTGGTGTAAGGGTACCGATCATCGTGTTCTTCATCGAAGATGACGATTACGGATCCGACTTCGCCGTGGATTTTCTGGAACTGTCGCACGTAGATGCGGCGCTCGTACCACTTGCGGATGGTCTCGCGGATATCGATACCGTCCAGAATGGAAGTGCTGAACGGTTCGACGCGCACGCGCTCCTCGGAAAGGATGCTCTTGCCCTTTTTCTTGAGAAACCGGCCGTAATCTTCGACGATGAGGTCTTCCGGCGGGTAGGAGCAGATGCCCGCGCCGTTGATCTGGCTGGCCCATTCGCCGGGGAATTTCTCCTTCTTCCGTGGCTTCAGGCCGAACGGGCGCAGCCGGCGCTTGGTGCTGGGGAGGCGGCGGCGCAGACGGATGCGGCGCGTGTCGCGCCACATCTCTTCGCCCGAGATGCGCACCGTGAGCAGATCCGGAGCGTCTTTTTGCGGAGGGTAGCGGCCAGCCGATTCCCAGACGTCCCAGGCGTAATTATCGTCGGCCAGGCCGCGGGCGGCCACGGTGAGATCGAAAATGCCGGCGGCGAGCTCGTTTCCGGCCAGCGCCAGGTTGCGCGAATAGCGCGCCAGCAGGCGCCGCTGCCAGTGCGCGATGCGCTCTCCGGTGCTGGCTTCGTATTCCTTTTCCGCGTCGCGGAACACCGCCAGCTGGGCATGCCTCCGGTCCACCAGGCTGGCATCGGTCATCAATGCCCGGAACTGCTCGTAACGCCACTGCAGAAACGGGTATTCGACGGTGATTTCGGCAAGCGAATCGGGATGCGGATTCAGCAGTTCGACACCCTCGCGGCGGACGCGCACCATCGGCTGCGCCTGCGGCTCCTCCATGGCATCCAGCAGCGGATCGAGCAGGTTGAGCGAAACGATCACGAGCACCCGCGCGACCGGATTGGTTCCCTGCAGCTTCCACGCAAGCCCCGCGGCGTGGCGCGACAGCTCGTCGGAGCGCGGCTGCGGATAGACGCGGTAGGCTTCGACATAGCGTGCGTAGCCAATGTGTCGCAGCGCGCAGGAGTCCGGGTAGGCGTCTTTCAGGTGCGGTCGCTCGCCGGCGTCGGGGTCGGCAAACACCACTTCGGCGCCGGTTTCGAGGGCGCTTCGGATGCCTTCCGTAAAAGGGTCGGCGGGCTCGATGGGAATGTAGATGGCCTGCTCTCCGGCGGTGCTCTCGTCGGGGTAGAAGATCATCGACATTTCCGGCAGACGCGAGACGCCGCGCTGCCAGACCTGCTGCAAAGTCACCGGCAGTTCGAGCGCCACCACTTCCGGCCGGTCGCGCAGAATGGCCTGGCGCACTTCGAGCGCGAACTCCAGGCGCCCGGGCACCACCGGCAGATACGTGAAGCGGCCGCGCTGCAGGCTCGAAAAATCAGGAAGCGGGAGATCGATTTCCTCTGGCATAGCGCAGCGCCTCTTCCCCCAGCACCTGAACGACGGCGATCTCCAGGGCGTGGGTCTCGTGCGTCCGCTGAGTGGCTAGACTCTTCAGCTTGATGGCGAAGCGCGCCACGTTGATACCGTCACGCACGGTGTATCGCTCGTCGGCCGCATGGGCCATCTGCAGGAAATCGGTGACGTAGGAGAGAATCTTCTCTTCGGCGAAGGGCAGGTTTTCCTTGAGAATGTGGTACTCTTCGTCGCGTTCGGGAAAGTCGATGAAGATCTGCGGCTGCAGGCGCGAATGGATGTACTCGGGCAGCTCGAAGGTCGAGGCATCGTCGTTCATGGTGGCCACCAGGCGGAACTGCGGGTGCGCTTTGATCTTTATGCCGGCCACGATGGATTCGACGTAGCGCCGGTTATCCAGCAGCGGAGCCAGGCTGGCCCAGCTCTTCTCGCTCATGCGGTTGCCTTCGTCGAGAATCGCGATGCCGCCGCGAATCATGGCCGTCACCAGCGGCGAGGCCACATAGCGCAGGTTCCCGGCGCCTTCGATCACCGGGGTGACCAGAAGATCTTCCGGCCGGGTGTCCATCGTGGCCTGCAGAATGTAGACATCCCGCCCCATCCTGCGGCCGGCGGCGTAAGCCAGAGTGGTTTTGCCAACGCCCGGCTTTCCCAGCAGCCGCGGATTCATCGGCAGGTCCTGCTCGTTGACCACCATCCAGGCCGCCAGGAGCTGGCGCATGAGTTCGTCCTGCCCGACCCACTGGACCGTCAGTTCGTCCGGGTGAGCCAGGTGCAGCGGAACGCCTTCGATTTCGACGGTCATAGCTATTCATTATTATCGGGCAAACCTCTTAAGGCGACATGGCGTATTTTCCGCAAATCACGGAGTCAGAAGGGAATCCCGGAGGGGGGTTTCAGGTGCCGAGGGTGCCGATCACGATGCGATGAACCTTGAGTAGCAGGTCAACCTCCTGCCGCGGAATTTCCAGCGCGGCGGCGATGGCCCCCGCCGAATCGCCATGGCGGTGCATGCGAATCGCCTGCGATCGCTTGGCCAGGTTCAGGGCTGCCCTGGGCGCGGACAGCGGGGCGGCGGACGGCGGCCTCTCCTGAAGCTCGCGAACCTGGGCGGCGCAGGCTTCGAGGCTGGAGCGCAGCAGCGCGATCTCGGCTTCGCACGCGGAATCGCCGGTTGCGGAGTGCCGGGCCGCGCGGCGCAGAAGGTGCGTTTGGGAGAGCGCGAGCAGCGCCAGTGCGACCGCGGCAAGCGCGATGGCGGCTACCGCCGCGAGCACTGCAACCACAGCGCTCATCGTATGCTCCGCAGCCGGTCCTGCCGGCTGGCAATTTCCTGAATGCGCACGCCGTAGTTCCCTTCCACCACCACCACTTCGCCGCGTGCAATCAGGCATTGGTTGACCAGTACTTCGACCGGTTCGTTGACGCCGCGATTGAGTTCGACAATGCTCCCGGTGGTCAGTTTGAGAACATCTTTCATGGGAAGCCGCGCCTTCCCGAAAGAGATGCTGATGGGCAAATCGACCTCCAGCAGCAACTCCATGGTGCGGGAAGCAGCCCCGTCGCTCGCCCGCGCGGGTTGGACGGCGGCAGGCTCCAGCGGAGCCTCCTCGTGAGCCGGCGGAGCAGCCAGAACCTCCAGGAGGCGCGGGCTCAGGGCCGCCAGCACCGCAGGAAGCTGCGTTTCCGGAAACGCGATCTGGACCACCGCCCACTGGCGGATTGCGGGATCGGGAGCGGCTTCCGAGCCCGGCTCGCAGGTTACTTCCGAACCGATCGCCGCGCCGATTGCGCGCGCCATGACCCCTAACGACTGGCCGAGGATCTCAAACCAGGTGTTGCGCGCTTCGCCGGGATCGACCGTGTCCAGCCCGGCGGCTTTGAGCGTCAGGGTGCCGCAATGCTCCCACACGGCTTTGGGCGCTCCCACCCAGACCACGGCGCCGGGCGCGACCTGAAACGGTTGCTGCCACCACAGGATTTCCGCGTCCGGACCCGCCAGCTCGGCCGCATTGCCCTCCATCGCCTGCCATTGGGTGGCGGGCCGCAGGTCGGTCATGGACTCGAGCACCTGGGCGAGGCTTTCGGTCCATTGCCCCACGACCCCGCGGGCGTTTTCGACCGATTGCAACCCGGGCGGCTGGCTCATGCCAGCACCATGCCGCGCGAGGCCGGCCACTGCTGCGCCAGTTGGCTGCGCAGGCGCAGAATCGCCTGCGATTTCAATTGCGAGATGCGCGACTCGTGCAGGTTGACCACCTGGGCGATTTCGCGCAGAGTGAGGTCTTCCTGGTAGTAAAGGCTCAGCACCGTACGTTCGATTTCCGGAATGCTCTCGATTCCCTCCGCCAGCAACCGTTCGAGTTCGGCCTTCTCCAGCAGCGTGGACGGCAATTTTTCCTTGGCATCGGGAATGAAATGCAGAAGGTCTTTGCCGGACTCGCCGCCCGCGTATTCCAGGCTGCCGATGTTCAGGCCGCGCACCTCCACCAGCCACTCGTGGTACTCGTCCATGGAGATCTCCAGTTCGCCGGCGATCTCCTCCTCGGTCGGCCCGCGCTGCAGGCGCTGCTCGGCCGCGGCGATGGCGGCTTCGATCTGCTTCGCCTTGCGCCGCTTCTGGCGCGGCGCCCAATCGAGACCCCGAAGGCTGTCGAGGATGGCGCCGCGGATCTTGTATTCCGCATACGTCTTGAGCTTGACATTGTGCGAGGGGTCGAAGTTGTCAATGGCCGAAATCAGGCCGAGCACCCCCGTCGAGATCAGGTCTTCCAGGCTGATGTTTTCGGGCAGGCGCTCCTGGATCCGGCGCGCGATCAGGCGCACCTGCGGCAGGTGTTCGAGGATCAGCCGCTCGCGCTCGCTTTCGTCGATCATATCGGATACCGCGTACGAGTACATGTACTTGCCTACTTCCGCCGGCCTCAGGCGGCCGGTCTTGCTCTTCCCAGCGACGGAGCCAGCACCATTTCCGTAAGGCGGGCGCGGGTGGCGGCCTCCAGGTCTTCGGGAATCCGCTGGCCCGCGGTAAAGAAGGAAATCGGCCTGCCGGTTCGAACCGCTTCGTTGACCATGGGTCCGAAAGAAGTGGTTTCATCAAGCTTGGTGAACAGCAGCCGGTTGGGACGGAAAGACTGGAACGCATCCACGACGCGCGCCAGATCGGCCGATTTCATGGAAGCCGGCAAAACCAGGTGAGTGTCGATATCGGCGCGCCCGGACAGCAGTTGTGCCAGAGCCGCGGATTCGTCCATATCGCCGAAACCGAGGCCGGGGGTATCGATCAGAATCAGCTCCTTGCCGCGGTTCTCTTCAATGGTCTGAGCGAGCGCCGTGACCGTCTCGAGCAATTGGAAGCCGACGCCAAGGATCGCTGCGTACGACCGCAGTTGCTCCGCCGCGCCCACCCGATACGTATCCATGGAGAGCAGCAGAACCGGGCGGCGGGCGGCCAGCCCATAATTCACCGCCAGCTTGACCAGGGTGGTGGTCTTGCCGGAGCCTGCCGGGCCCACCAGGGCGGCAATCCTGGGTGTCGCTTCGCCCGCTCCCACGACGGGTTCGACCGAGAAGCGCGCTTCGAATTCTTCCGCCAGGAGCCGTTCGAACCCGGACCCTTCCAGCCGCTGCGCGCCGCGCGAGGCGCTTGAACGCGCCTGCGACAGGCGGGCTTCGGCTCTCTGCACGATATCGCGCGCCAGTTCGGCGTCAATCTCCGCCGCAGCCAGGGCGGCATAGGCCTCCGGAGCGCTCGGCGTGGCGCCCGACCAGTGCGGCGGCGCGAACGCGGACCGGGTGATCACGCGGCGCATCCCTTCGAGCTCCTTCTTTAGTTCGGCCACCTCGGCCGAAAGCCGGTCGGCCACAGGGAAAGCCGGCGCGGCTGCGGGCGCCAACGCTGCGTCTTCGCCCGTCGGAAGATTAGTCGCAAAGACCACTTCGTATTCGCCCAGATGGCGCGCCTCTACCGCGGATTTGCGGCTGTTGACGAGCATGGCGTCGGGCCCGAGTTCGGCGCGCGCGGCCGCCATGGCTTCTTCCACCGTTCTGGCGAAATAGGACTTGATGGTCATGAAAACTCTCTCCGGGCCGTTTTCGTCTCTGCCTTACTCATGCGGCCTCCTTCGCCCCAGGGAAATATCGGCGGATTCTCTGGCGGGCGTTAGAGTGCGGCGGCTTATTGTCGTCATGGAATCGTCCCCAGCGGCTGTACACGCAGGCCCGGCGGCACTTCGTTGTGCGCGATGAAGAACAGGTTCGGCAACGAAGGCTCGACCATCTGGCGCAGGAAGTAGCGCGCCCCGGTGGTGGTAATGACCGCCGTAGCGGCCTCCGGCGAAACTACACGCGCGGTGATGCGATTCAGAATGTCGCGAATCGTCTGCGGCGCGAGCGAAAGGTGGCTGTTCTGTTCGCTGTGCTCCACCGCGCCTTCCACGGCCTGCTCGAGCGACGGGTCGAGGAACCAGGCGGGCAGCTCGCCCGAACGGTTCAGGTAAGGCCTCACCACCGAGCGACGGATGGCCTGGCGCACGTACTCAGTCAGCAGCACCGGGTTGCGTGTCACGCCGGCAGCCTCGCCCAGCGCCTCCAGGATGGACGCGCCGTCGCGGATGCTGACGCGCTCGCGCAGCAGGTTTTGCAGCACGCGCTGCACCGAGGCCAGCGGCAGCAGCTTGGGAACCAGGTCCTCGACGGCCTTGGGATGTTCGACCGCTACCCGGTCCAGCACGCGCTTGGCGTCCTGGCGCGAGAACAGCTCGTGTGCGTGGCGGCGGATCAACTCCGAAAGGTGCGTGCCGAGAACGCTCACCCCGTCCACCACCGTGTAGCCGGAGCTGCGCGCCTGCGGGGCGCGCTCGGCGGGGATCCACAGCGCCACTATGCCGAATGCCGGCTCGCGCGTGGACTGCCCGTCGATCCTGGCAGCTTCGCCGGTGGGAATGGCCAGCTCGCAGCCCTGCGGCAGTTCGTAGCGCGAAATCTCGACCCCCTTCAGCGAGATCACGTATTCGCGGCTGCGCAGCGAAAGATTGTCGGTGACCCGCACCGGCGGCAGAATATAGCCGAGATCCGTCGCCAGCTGCTTGCGAATTGCGGAAATGCGGCGTAAGAGCGGCGATTCCTGCGCCCCTTCGACGAGACCCACCAGGCCCAGACCGACTTCGATCGCGAGCGGCTCGACGCGCAGCAACGACTCCACATTTTCCTTGGCCGCCGGCTTGCTTTCCGGCGCCGATGCGGCCGCGGGGCTCAGCTCCTTGCGGCGCATTCGCCACGCTACCGCGCCCGTTCCGCCGCCCAGCAGCACGAACGGCAGCATGGGCATGGAGGGCAGCACCGATAAGGCCAGCAGGACTCCCGCGGCCAGCAGCAGCGGCTGCGAATTGCCGAAGATCTGGCGGCCGAATTCCGCCCCCAACCGCGCGTCGCTGCTGGCGCGCGTCACGATCAGGCCGCCTGAAATGGAAATCATCAGCGCCGGTATCACCGTGACCAGGCCGTCTCCGATAGTCAGCACGGTGTAGGTCTCGAGCGCTTTGCGAAAATCCATGCCGTGCTGCAGCACGCCAATCAGGAAACCGGCGACGATATTGATTCCGGTGATCAGAATGCTTGCGATGGCGTCGCGCTGCGTGAAGCGCGATGCGCCGTCCATGGCGCCGTAGAATTCCGCTTCCGTGGAGAGCTGCTTGCGGCGCCGCTTGGCCTCGGCTTCATCGATCAGCCCGGCGTTGAGGTCCGAATCGATGGACATCTGCTTGCCGGGCAGAGCATCCAGGGTAAAGCGCGCCGTGACTTCGGAAATGCGTACCGCGCCGTGATTGATCACGACATACTGGATGGCGATCAACACCAGGAAGATCACCGCGCCGATGACATAGTTCCCGCCCACCACAAAGCTGCCGAAAGCGCCGATTACCTCGCCTGCGGCGGTAGTGCCGGTATTGCCGTTGAGCAGAATCAACCGTGACGAAGAGATGTTTAGTGCCAGGCGGAACAGAGTCAACAGCAGCAGCGTAGTGGGAAAGCTGGTGAATTCCACCGGCCGGACCAGATACAGTGAGACCATCAGAACCGTCACCGAGAGCAGGATGTCGGTGACGATCAGCAGGTCGAGAACGAAGCCGGGCAGCGGCGTGATCAACGCCAGCACGATCGCCAGCACGGCGATGGGTACGGCCATCTCCCGCAGCAGGTTCAGTGGGATGGCGGCCAGCCATTTGGGGCCGGCGGGCACGGTCAGGGCGCGGGCAGGTGTCATAGTCTCAGCCTGGAAGCCTCCCGTTCATGAGCTTGAAGATGTAAGCCAGGATCTCGGCGACCGCGCGGTACAGGTGCGGCGGGATCTCCTGCCCCACCTCGACGGATTTGTAGAGAGCCTGCGCCAGCGGCGGATTCTCGATGATCGGCACCTGGTGTTCGGCGGCCTTCTCGCGGATGCGCAGGGCCAGATAATTCTTGCCCTTGGCCACGACCATCGGCGCGGCCATCCCTTCCACCTGGTAGCGGATGGCAACGGCGAAGTGCGTCGGGTTGACGATCACCGCCGTGGCCTTCGGCACCTCTTTCATCATGTGGCGCCGGGCGTGATCCCTCTGCAGGCGGCGGATGCGGGCCTTCATCTGCGGATTGCCCTCGACGTCCTTCAGTTCCTCGCGGATCTCCTGCTTGCTCATCCGCAGGTCTTGCTTGTAACGGCGCATCTGCCGAAACAGGTCCACCGCGCCGAACACCAGGAACACGCCCGCGGCCTTCCAGAACAGCTCCATGAGCGAAGAACCGATGAAGGCGATGCCGGTGGAGGGATTCTCTACCGGCAGGGCGACCAGGGAATCGAGTTTGTCGCGGACCACAACGGAAACCGCCCACAGAAAGACCGGCAGCAGGATGCAGGCCTGCACCAGAGCCGGCAGATTCTGCCGCGGCAGTTCCTTGAGGCGCGCCAGGAGATCGAACCGCGAGGCATCCGGGGCCAGTTTCTTCAGGCTGAGACCGAAGCGCGTGGTCAACAGCCGGATCAATAGAGTGGCGAAGGCCACGGCGAGCCCGGCCAGGACCAAAGGCAGAAACTGGCCGCGAAACAGGCGCCACGCGACGGCCGTCAGATCCTGCGGTGTCAGGCTGCCGGCAAACGCCATCAGGAACAGGCCGCGGGTGGTTTGGCGAAAACCGGTGAACCAGGCCGCTCCTCCAGCGCCCAGCAGGCCGAGGAAAACCATGAACTGCAGAGCGGAGACGAATTCGCGCGCCGCTGGAAACTGCCCTTCCTCGCGCGCTTTGTCCAGCCTCCTCTGGGTAGGCTGTTCGCTCTTGCTCTGGTCGGCCACGGCTCGTCATAACCCCAATACCCGGCTGGCGGCGGTCCAGGCTTCGGCGCTAAACGCGCGCACGAGTTTCGGCAGCAGGGGAGCAATCCAGCTCAACACCAGCAAAGCCATGAGCATTTTGGCGGGAAAGGCCAGGGAAATGAGCTGCAACTGCGCGTTGAGGCGGCCCAGCAGCGCGAGCGCGACATCCACCAGCAGGAGCAGAGCGATCACCGGCAGGGCGATCCGCACCCCCACGGAAAATAAGCCCGCTCCCAGCCGGATGAGCCTTTCGGCGCTGTCCGCGCGCAGCCCGTAAGTTCCCGCCGGAATCTTTTCAAAACTGCGTGCAAACAGCCGCAGAACCTCCAGGTCCAGCCCCAGCGCGAAGAACATAAGCCCCGCCACGAGCTGCGCCATGACCAGGAGAATGCCGGCGTCCGCCTGGGTATTTGGATCGACGGTGGAGGCGTAGCCATAACCTGCTTGCAAACCCAATACCTGAGCCGCCAGGGTGAAGGCTTCGAGAACGATCGCCACCGAGAGGCCGATGACGATTCCCACGGCCGATTCACCGGCCGCCCACACCGCGAGGCGGGCGGGAGTCACCGCCGCGGTATCCATTGCCGGCCAATAGGAGCGCAGCGCCAGCGTGAACCCGAGCGTCAGCGCTACGCGCGCCGCGCCCGCGGAAGCGTTGAACCCCGGCAGAGGCACGAAGACGAACGCTCCCGAAATGCGCGCCAGCACCAGCAGGAAACCGTACAGGGTACCCGCCGAAAAAGTCAGACTAGCGGGCATACCGTCCCAGGTCTCCCAACAGGGCTGTGGTGTAGGACATGGTCTTTTGCAGCATCCACGGCATCAGCAGCAGCAGCCCTCCGAGGAAGGCGAGCAGCCGCGGAATGGTGCTGAAGGCGTTGTCCTGCATGGAGGTGGCGATCTGCACCAGGCTGACCGCGATGCCCGCGGCGAACCCGATCGCCAGCAGCGGTGCCGCGAGCCAGAAGGCCTCCAGCAACACCTGGCGCATGATTTCGACAACCGTTTCTGGGGTCATTGGTAAAAACTCTTCATCAACGAGCCGACCACCAGGTTCCAGCCGTCGACCAGCACGAACAGCAGCACCTTGAACGGCGCCGAGATCATCACCGGAGGCAGTTGCATCATGCCGACCGAGAGGGTCACCGAGGCCACTACCAGGTCGATCACCAGAAACGGCAAAAACAGCACGGCGCCGATCTGGAATCCCGTTTTCAGCTCGGAGAGGATATACGCGGGGATCAACACGCTGAGATCGAGGTCCGCGGGCGTGCGCGGAGCGGGCCGGTGCGCCAGTTGCAGAAAGAGGCGGATGTCCTTTTCCCGGGCAAAGCGCACCAGAAAAGCGCGCAGCGGCCGGGCGCCCGCATCCATCGCCTGCTGGGCGGTCAACTGTCCGGCTTCCATGGGCTCCCACGCCTGGTGGTACATGTCGCTCGCGACCGGCTGCATGATCAGAATCGTCAGAAACAGGGCCAAACCGAGGAGCACCTGGTTGGAAGGCGCGGTCTGCGTCCCCAGGGCCTGCCGCAGGAAATGAAGTACCACCGTGATACGCAGGAACGGCGTAATGCACATGACCGCAGCCGGCAGGAGCGTCATCAGCGTCAGTAGAATGATGACCTGCATGGGTGCGCTGATCGTGGCGCCGCCCTTTCCGGCCGATATGCCGAGAAGGGACAGAGGTTCGGCCGGCGCAGCCGCAGCCGGCAGACCGGCTGCCAGAAGCGCGGTCGCGAGCATTGTCTTCACGGCCGCACCTCGCGGGCGCGGTCGATCTCGCTCCACGCGAGGCTCCGCAGCAGCGAGCAGCCCGAGGGCCAGGAAGCCACCAGCAGCGCCTGTTCTCCCAGCCGCAGCAGGTGCAGCGTCTGCTGCGGACCGAGGGCCATGCGCTCCAGGCACTCCAGCCTGCGCGCGGCCCCCGGGCGGCCTGCGCCCGCGGCAAAACCGCGCCGTCTGAGCCACCACAGCGCGGCGATCAGCAGCAGCAACACCCCGGCGACCGCACCAACCTGTTGCAGAATCTCCATGAAATCGTCCTCAATCGTCGCGGAAGTCCGTGATCCGCACGCCCAGCGTGTTCTCGCTGACCACGATTTCACCGGAGCCGAATAACACGCCTCCGATGTAGATATCGATGTTTTCGCCGGCCGAGCGCGTGGTTCCGATCACACTGCCCTCGTCGAGCCGCAGGATCTCGCGCGTGTTCATGATGCGCCGGTCCAGTTCCACTTCGATTTCCACCGGGACGTCGCCCAGCGGTGCAATTTCTTCCTGAGGATTCATCGGCGGTTTAGTGGATTAAGTTGATAGTGTCCTGGCTCAATTGATCGGCCGTCGTCACGACGTGGGCGTTGGCTTCGTAGGCCCGTTGATAGACGATCAGGTTGGTAAACTCGCTCGCGATATCGACCGTGGAGGCCTCGATCGATCCTCCCTGGACCGTGCCCCGTCCGCCCGTTCCCGGAACGCCGATCGAGGGATTGGCGGTCAACGCGCTGAGCTGGAAATTGTTGTTGCCGGCGGCAATCAGGCTCGAAGGATTGCGAATCGACGCCAGAGCGACCTGCCCCACGACTACCTGCGTGCCGTCGCTGTACTCGGCGAGAATCTCGCCGCCGGTAGCCAGGCCGACGTGGTTCAACTGTGCGGCCGCCGAGCCGTTTTGCGAACTTGCCGAAGAGGCCGAAGGCTGGCCGAACTGCGTGATCCGCCCCGAGCCGTCGCTATTGTACGGGTTCCAGGTGACGTTCATGTCCGCGGCGCCGTCGCTCAGGCCGGTGATGCTGAAATTGATCGGGCTGCCGTACGCCGGATCCGTCAACTGGCCGCTGGTATCGAATGTCAGGGTGCCGCTGGCGCCCGAAATATCGAAGGGCGTACCCGCGGTTCCGCCGCTGACCTCATCGCCCGGAATCGTCACCTGGTAGCTCCACTGGTTGGCGCCCGTCTTCTCGAAACTCAGCGTCAGAACGTGCGAAGTCCCCAGGCTGTCGTACACCGTGATCGGGGTCGTGAAGTCACTGGTGGCGTCGGCCGACGCCGCCGAGTTCAGGTTGAGGTCGGCGGTGATGCTGCTGGTGGCAGTGGGAGCTTTGAGCGACCCGACCGGAACCACAATATTGCCGATAGGACCGTTGGTGTCCACCTGGCCGGTGGTCGGGTCGATGGTGGTCCAGCCCTGCACTTTGTCCCCCGTGTCGGTGAGCAGATTTCCCGCCGTATCGGTCTGGAAATTGCCGGCGCGCGTGTACAGTGTGTTTCCGCTGCCATCCTGCACGACGAAGAAACCGTCTCCCTGGATGGCGGCGTCAAGCACCCCGGAGCTCGTCTGGATGGCGCCCTGGCTGAACTCGCGCACCGTCAACGGCTGGCCGGTTCCGAATCCGACCTGAGTTTCGCCCAGGCCTGCGCCCAGCGATTCGGTGACCAGGTCGCGGAAACAGACTTCGCTGGTCTTGAACCCCGGCGTGTTCAGGTTTGCCAGGTTGTTGCCCACTACATCGATGGCGGTCGAGTCGGCGCTCAATGCGGAAAGTGCGGTCGAAAAAGACGTGAACATGAGATTCTCCGGTTAAGACTGCGTGGTGGTTTGACTGCCGGTCGGGACAGCCACAAGCTGGTCGAGGTCCTGGCGGATGGCCGTGACGTCCTCGCCGGTATTGACGGATTGCTCCAGTTGCTGGAACTGCGCGAGCTGCGTAACGAACTGCGTGCTGTCGGTCGGATTGAGCGGGTCCTGGTTCTGGAGCTGGGCCACCAGAAGCTGCAGGAACATGTTCTTGTCCACGTCGCTCGACGCGGTTGTGGCGCTGCTCTGGCCGGTTGTCTGGCCCGAAGTTGTGCCGGTGGATCCGATGGGTGACATGAGATCTTCTCCTATACGTTCGGGGTTGCGCCGGCCACTTCGTTGGCCACCATCTGGTCCACCATCGACTGGGGATAGCCGTGGGTATAGAACGAAGCGACAAGCCCCGGGTTGATCATCCCGCCGTTGGGCAGTTGCACCATCAGATTCGGCTGGTTCTGCACGAAGGGTCCCGGAGCGCTGCAGATCGCATTCTCTGGGACGACCTGTCCGCCCACCATCTGGGCGACGGCTTGGGCGGTCTGTTGGGTGGCGAAATAGATCGGGTTGTAACCATACGTCGACCCGTCCGGATTCGTACCGGTCGGATTCGTCACCCACGGGTTACTGCCGAATACCGATTGCGCCGTGGGAGCGGATGGCGGCGCCGCGGGAGGCGTGTTGCTCCAGCCCGGTATGGTGGGGAACAGGGAATAGAAAGATGGCGTGCTGCCGGAATCGGACGCGCCGCTCGATGGGGCCGTGCTGCCGGTGGAACTCGCCGGAGCGCCCGAGGATGCCGTCTTCCCGACGTTGCGTAGTGTGACCGGGTTGGTCGGAAGCGGCTTCTGTGCCGCCACGCTTAGGTGATTGAAGTGAATAGCCATGTGAAATCCTTTCGATCTGATTTGTTGTTGCCTGCGTTCTCCAGTGGTTTCGCTTTGGGCTGCCGCTGTTCCGGCGGGCGATCTTGCTGGTCCTGACCGGACTGCTTGGACGATTGCTCGTTGCCGCTGTGTGGGGCGCCCTCTGTCCATCGGGTGCGTTCGGCCGCCGAAGGCTCAGCGCCATGCCAGGCCTCGCCGTGAAAGCCGCTCTCCTGCAGCCTCGCGGTGAGCGCCGGCAGATCTTCCCGCAAAGCGCCCGCCAGCCGGGAATCGGGAGTATGCACCGCTACCCGCAGTTCGCCGCCGCGCTCCACCACACGCAGTTGCACACGCTGGCCGCCTTCGCTCACTTGCACCTGAAAGTTGCTGGCCGATGAGGCGGGCGCCCTTGGCGGGACCGCGTTTGCCGCCGCCGGCTGCGCCGCTCCGCCGGGGTCGTGAGGCTCGGGGGATGGGGCGGGACGGGCACCGGCGCGGTCTGTATACGGGTTCAAAACACCCTCGGGAGGGGGCGCGGATGAGGATGCCGCGGGTTGCCACGCTGCTATGGAGTCCGCCGGTCCGGTCGATTTGCGCCCGGTGCCGGCCGGCTGAGCGGCGCGCTTTTCGGGCTCGGCGGGGGGTTTCGATGCCGCACCCGCGATCTCCTCGTTGGCGCCGGTGGCAATGTCCTGCTTCGGGCTGCGGTCGCCGTGAGAGGCGCCCTGCGACAGCTGCCCCTCCGGCCGCTGCGCGGGCGCGTGCGCCGGCGGCGGTGAGCTGGAGTGCCGCGGTGCGGCCTCGACCTGCGGTGGAAGAGAGGCAATCCGGATCGCCTGCGCGGCGGACTGCCGGACGGGCTCTGGCGGGGTAAGAACCTCTGGTGTCTTCGTCGCGAAATCGGCGGCGACATCGCCATCCGGAATCGCGCGCCAGAGGTGCGCCGAGAAGGCCGGCTCTCCAGGGTCCGAGGCCGCCGCCGGCCGGAATACTGCCGCCTGCGGTACAAGCTGCCCGGATGGCGCCTCGGGCGAGGAAGTCGTGACTGGGCTCGCCGTGAGAGCAAGCGGCGGAGCAGCCACGGGACCCGGAGCGGGATTCACGGCCGGCAGAGAAGCCGGGTGCAGGGGCGGCTGCGGATCCGCCGTCTGTGCGGGTTTCGCGTCCGGCGGGAGCGGCGGCGCCCCCCCGGCAGTGCCGTACCCGTCGCGCGGCCGCACGCAAGCGGTGGACCCGGACGGCTTTCCGGTCTGCACCGGGATCCGTTGCCGCGGCAATGCGGCTTGCTGCGGTGCCGGCATCACAGAGGACAGCGGCAGTCGTGCCGGATCCTGGCCTGGCTCCGCCTTCTGCGACTCCTTCACCGCAGGCTGAACTGTAAGATGCGCCGCGGATTTCGCGAGAGCCTGCGGGAACAGTGCTTCCGTCTGGTGCGATTCCGCGTCGCCCCCTTCCAGCGGAGACGGGCCCGCGACAGGGTGTGGCATGAATTCCCGGGACGACTGCGGGAGCCGTACCGGAGTAGGCCGCACTCCGGCAATCCGGTTTTGTGTCACGGTGCGATCGAGACGCGCGGCCGCTGCGGGAGCGGGCTGCCGCATTGGTTCCGCGGCTTCCGCCCCGGCGGCGTACGCCCATCGCGCCGGCTTCGCTCCCGGCTCAGCGCGGGCAGGGACCGCGCTCCCGACGAGAGAGTGCGGCTCTTGCCCAACTCGAACAGGCATTGCGAAAGACGACAGCGTCAGCGGCGCGGCGTCGCTATTCCGCGGGGGCGCGATCGGCAATGCGCGGCCTTCGGCCCTGGCGGCGCGCGGCGTTGCATCGCACAGAGACTGTGTGGGCCGGGATGCAGGCTTGAACGTCGTGGCGTGCAGCCCCTTCGCGTCCGGAGGCGCAAACTCCGCGGAAGCTTCCATCGCGGCCGCCGGACTCTCTGGGTTGTGGCGTTCGTCCTCGTCGCTCCGCTTCTCTCCCGCCAATGCCAACAGCAGGTGCAACACGCTCGGGAATCGCGGCGGAGCGGCGCCATTTGCCGGAAGCGGCTTACTGGCCGCTAAAGGTTTGCCCGGTTCGACGGACAGTTGCGGGTCGAATGCGAGCAGCGGCGAGAGTGCGGGCGCGACAAGGTGCACGGACTCTGCTTGTGCAGATCGCGCTCCAAACAGGCGGCGCGCATTTTCAGAGCTTTAGTCGAATGCATCGCGACGGAAAATTGCCGCGCCCCTACATTTGCGGCAAAATCTTGCCGCGAAACCGTCCACCGCCTTCGTCCGTCTCATCGGCGGTCGCGCTCATTTTGAGAGTTTTACCTCTGTTGCGCGGATTTGGTCTCCTGCGTGCTTTTTCTGTTCTCGCAATGGACCCAATGACGGCACTGGCAGCCAGCGGCATGCGCTCCCGCATAGAGTCGCTCGACCTGCTCGCCAACAACGTCGCCAACGCGTCGACCGGAGGCTACAAGGCAGACCGCGAGTTCTACAGTCTCTACGCGGCGCCCGACGCTATCGACGCAGACTCGGACGCTGCCACGATGCCGGTGGTCGAACGCCCCTGGATCGATCTCTCGCAGGGGCTCGTGCAAGCCACCGGCAATCCTCTGGACCTCGCACTTTCCGGCAAAGGTTTTTTTGCGGTGCAGGGACCCGGCGGTCCTCTGTACACGCGCAACGGCAGTTTCCGCGCGGCACCCGACGGGCGGCTCGTCACTGCCGATGGATACGCGGTGCGGACGGGCAGCGGAGCGCCCCTCACGGTGCAGGGTTCCGCGCTCATCGAAATCGCCGTCGACGGCACCGTGCGCCAGAACGGAAACGTCGTGGGCCAGCTCGCGGTGGTGGACTTCACCGATCCGGGCGGCCTTGTCAAGCAAGGCAGCACCTATTTCCGCGCCGCCGATCCGTCGCAGCAGCCTGTCGCCGCCGCCGGCGCCACCGTCGGGCAGGGCCAGTTGGAAGCCTCCAACAGCGGCACCGCCGAAGCCGCCGTGCGGCTGGTCGGCATCATGCGCCAGTTCGAAATGCTGCAGAAGGCGGCCGCGCTGGGCGACGAAATGAACAAGCAGTCCATCGAGCAGGTGGCCAAAGTTGGATAACGGGAGATTCTATGATCCGAGCCATGTTTAGCGCCGCGAGCGGCATGCGGGCGCAGGAATTGAATATCGATAACATCGCCAATAACCTGGCCAACGCCAATACCGTGGGATACAAGGCGCGGCGCGCTCAGTTTCAGGACCTCATGTACCAGAGCGTGCTGCAGCCGGGCGCCGCCGCCGGTCAACAGACCACCATTCCGGCGGGATTGCAGCTCGGGCTGGGAACGCGCCCGGTTTCCAACGAGATCGTTTTCACGCAGGGCGCTTTTTCGGAGACGGACAATCCTCTGGACGTGGTCATCCAGGGCTCCGGCTTCTTCCAGATCCAGCAGCCCAACGGGCAGCTCGCCTACACGCGCGCCGGACAGTTCCAGCTCGATCGCAACGGCAACCTGGTCACCGCCAACGGCAATCTCGTACAACCGCAGATCACCATTCCGCCTACCGCGCAGCAGGTCACCATCGCGGCGGACGGCACTGTCAGCTACAACCTTCCCAACCAGACCGCGGCGCAGCAGGCAGGCCAGATTCAACTGGCCAACTTTCAGAATCCGGCGGGCCTCAACAGCCTGGGCAACGGCCTGTACACACCGACCGAAGCTTCCGGCGACCCGGCGCTCGGCAACCCCGGCGGCCCGGAGGGCATGGGTTCGCTGCTGCAGGGTTACGTCGAGCAGTCCAATGTCTCGATTGTCGATGAGTTCGTGAATATGATCCAGGCGCAGCGTGGGTACGAGGCCAATTCCAAGGTGGTCACGGCGGCGGACAACATGTACCAGCAGGTGAATAATCTGAGCCGATGATGCTGGCCGCCTCCATGGCGCTCGCCGGCTGCCTCGCCGTGGGCTCCGGCTCGGACCGCATCCTGGCGAAGGACCTGGCCCCGGCGTTTCCGGAAATTGCCGCCGCGCCGCCGGAAGCTCCGGTTGCTCTGGCGCCGGCTCCCGGCGTGATCCGGGTGTTCAGCGTCGGCGAACTGCGCGCTCTGGCCAGGCGATTGGGCATTCCCGCGGCGCCATCGCAGGAAATCTGCGTGGTCCGGCCGGTCGCGCCCCTCTCTCCGGCCCGCATCCTCGAGGCGATGCGCCGGCAGCTTCCCCAGGCGGAGATCGAAATCCTCGAGCTCAGCCGCCAGCCGGCGCCGGAAGGAGATATCGAATTCCCGCTCGCCGCCCTGCGTTACAGCGCGGAGGACTCGCTCTGGACGGGCAACATCCGCTACGGCGAGAACCGCCGCTTCAGTATCTGGGCGCGGGTGAAGATCTCCAGCAGCGTGCTGCGCGTGGTCGCGGTGGCGGACCTGCAGGCCGGGCAGCCGATTCAGGCGGTGCAACTGATGCTGCAGACACGGCAAGGCCTTCCCGCGCCGGGCATCCTGGCGCAGTCCATCGAAGAGGTCACAGGGAAATGCCCGCGGGTGGCGATTCGCGCGGGCAGCGAGATCCGCAGCGGACTGCTGGAGAAGCCCAAGGACGTGCGGCGCGGCGAAACCGTCCGGGTCGAGGTGCAAAGCGGCGCCGCGAGCCTGGATTTCGAAGCCGAGGCGGAAACGTCGGGCGTGGTGGGGGATACCGTCATCGTGAGAAACCCCGTATCGCAAAAGCCGTTTCGCGCGCGGGTGGAAGCGAAAGGGAAAGTGCGGGTGGAAACGTCCGTCCCGTTGAACCCATGAAGAAGATCGTTGTATGGCCGATTCTCGCAGTCCTGGCAGCGGGCAGTGCCGCGGGGGCCAAGAAAAAGAAGGATGCTGCGCCCGCAGAGACAGCGCTGGACCGCTATGTCGAGGAGTCGGCCGCGCGTTCGGCGGAAGCCGCGCCGGCCACGCCCGGCTCCATCTGGATTTCCGGCTCGCGCATCGCCGACGCGGCGCGCGATGTGCGCGCCAGCCAGGTGGACGACGTCATCACCATCGTGGTGGCCGAGCAGGCATCCGCGGTGAGCACCGGCACCACCAAGACGCAGCGTCAATCCAGCACCGCCAATTCCATTACCGCGCTCGCGGGAGCGAAGAGCGCCGCCGGGGCTTTGGCCAACCTGGCCAATACTTCCGGCAACACCCAGCTCAACGGCCAGGGCACCACCAGCCGCACCACCACCCTCACCACCACCCTCACGGCACGCATCGCCCACGTTCTGCCCAATGGCCTGCTGGTGGTGGAGGCCAGCAAGGATATCCAGATCAACTCCGAGCGGCAGACCATCACGGTGCGCGGCGTAGTGCGTCCGAGCGACATCGATTTCACCAACAGCGTGCAGTCCAACCGCCTCGCCGATCTGGAGGTGCGGGTCAACGGAAAAGGAGTAGTCGGCGACGCCATCAAGCGGCCGTTTTTTCTCTACCGCCTGATTCTGGGGCTGCTGCCATTTTGATATGAAACGTTGGATCATCGCCGTCTGCCTGCTGGCGCTGCGCCCGTCCGGGACCGCCGCCACGCGCCTCAAGGACCTGGTTTCGGTGGAGGGCGTCCGCGATAATCAACTCGTCGGCTACGGAATCGTGGTGGGTCTGGCCGGCACCGGCGACACGCAGCAGACCGTCTTCTCCAACCAAAGCCTGACCAACGTGCTGGAGCGCATGGGAGTAGTCGTGGCCCCGGGCGCCATTCGGGTCAAAAACACTGCCGCCGTAATGGTAACGGCAACCCTCCCGGCGTTCGCACAGCCGGGCATGCACCTCGACACGACCGTCGCGGCCATCGGCGACGCGGGCAATCTGCAGGGCGGAATCCTTATTCTCACTTCCCTGCGCGGCGCCGACGGAGAGGTCTACGCGGTGGCGCAGGGGCCCGTGGTCACCGGCGGCTTTGTGGCGGGACGGGGCGGCGGCACCAAAACGCTGAATCATCCTACCGTCGGGCGCGCCCCCGCCTCGGCGCTGGTGGAACGCGCGGCGCCTTCGCCGCTCCCCAAAAGCGTCGTGCGGCTGCAACTCGAGCAATCCGATTTCACTACCTCGACCCGCATCGCCGAGGCCATCAACAAACGGTTCGGCACCGCGGAAAGCGTCCCCGCGCACGCGGAAAACGCGGGGCTGGTGAGCGTAGCCATTCCGCCGGCGTTCGCGCAACGCGGCACGGAGTTCATTTCCGACCTGGAAAACCTTACGGTGGATGCCGATCAGCGCGCGCGCGTCGTAATCAACGAAAGAACCGGAACGATTGTTCTTGGGAAGGACGTGCGGATCGCCCCGGTAGCGATCCTGCACGGCGCTCTCAGCGTCGAAATTCAGACCGTGGCCCAGGTTTCGCAGCCGGAGCCGCTGTCGGCCGGGACCACGCAAACAGTGACCCAGACCGCTGCCGGCGTCAACGAAGAGAAGGCCCGCAACGTGGTCCTGAGGCAGGGAGCCACCGTGGAAGAACTGGTGCGCGCTCTGGCCGCAATCGGCTCCACGCCGCGCGACGTGATCGCCATCCTGCAAGGCCTGCATAGCGCAGGCGCGCTCGAAGCCGAAATTGAGGTGATCTGATGAATCCGCCGCTCGCGATTCCCGCGGGTCTGACCACCGCCGCAATTCCCGCGAAAGTCCTTCCGACTGCCGACGCGGCGAAGGTTCGCGAAGCCGGTCAGCAGTTCGAGGCCCTGCTATTGAACCAGATCCTGCAGACCGTCAGCGAGACGGGCGGCTGGCTCGGCTCCGGCGAGGATTCCTCCAGCGCCTGCGCCACCGGCCTCGCCCAACAGCAGCTTGCCAGTGTCATGGCGAAGAACGGCGGCATCGGACTGGCCGCTCTCATCTCCCAAGGGTTGCGGGCCGGCGCTCGCGGGCCCGGATCCGAAGCAGACTGACGCCAGTTCTCTCAGAAACTCCACCCCTGCCCGGCAAAGGCTGCCTCCGGCTCCTGCAACGCCTGAACCCAGGGAGTGCCGGCAGGCTGCGCGGGCTTCGTCTGAATTCCCTCCCAACCCTCCGCCAGCGTGGCCAGGAGGGCCAGCACCTCGGACAACGGTTCGTCGGCCTGCCGGAAATTCGCCTCGATCAATTTACGCTGCATATAGTCGTACAGCGCGGTCAGCCGGCGCGCGACCTCGCCCCCGCGCTCGCGATCCAGCGAAACGATCAATTCCGTCAGGATGGCGCAGGCCTTGGAGATGGAGCGGGCACGGGCCGCGATTTCTCCGGCCGCAAGCTGGCGACGCGCCTCCCGCACCGTTTCGAGACAACCCTGGTACAACAGCCGAACCAGTTCCACCGGATCGGCCGCATAGATCCGGCTTTCCAGATAAGCGTCATGCGCGTTCTGCCACATTCTGTTCTCCCACCCTCTTTATCGGCTATTCCGCCGCTTTCCTGACGACTTTCCTGTTACGCATGTTTGAGATCCGCGGCTAACTCGAGCACGTATTCGGGGGGAATCTGGGAAACCACTTCATCGGTCTTCTTGTTCACCACCCGCACCACCATGCGCTGCGAGACCGGGTCCTTCTGGAAACGAAGTTCGTTTTCGGGCCCGTACATTTCCGCTCCGTTCACCGCTTTGACCGCCTGCACCACATCCCGCTTTTCGATGTTCTGCTGGGCCGCCACCGGCACGTCGGCCACGGTGACGGCCGGAACGGCGCGGTTCACTCCGCTGATATCCATAAACGGCTCCTGAGGAAATCTCCCCGCTATACTTTTCGGCCGCTTCCGGCAATCTCGCAAATGCACCTGTGTTTCAAGATTCGGCCCCTTCGGCCGAAGTGTGAAATGAAAGGCCGGTTCTTTTGTCCAAAAACGTTGCCGTAACCGGGATCGACCCTTCCGAGCTGCGCTGGGTCCGCTCCCTGATCTCGCTGCTCCGCCACCCGGACCCCATGGTCGCCGAACTGACGCGCCAGGCGCTCCTCTATCTCGCCGATTCCGCCAGCAAACGTGTACTTCCACACACCAAGCCACTCGATCAGGCCCGATAGTGGTGAAAAATTACACTAATTTTGCCGAAATCTGGTATCATGAATCACATGTCAGGGCGGTTGTCCTTGGTTCTCCAGGTTGCACTTTTCCCCCTCCTGTTGCTCGGATTCAGCAGTTCTTGTTCAGCCCAGCAGGCGGATACCATCAGTTTCCAGCGCGAGCGCACGGCGCTCTGTGAAAGCTTTGCTACCGAGAAGCTTTGGGTCTGGCAGAAAAGGCTGAACCTCGAAGACTGGAAAATCACGGTCGAGATGGCCCGTTCCAGCGCTCTCAAGCCGAAAACCCTCGGCAACATCCACTGGGACCTGGATAAAAAAACCGCGGTGATCCACGTTATGGATCCGGCCGATTACCGGCTGCCCTTCCACGACATGCTGGCCGACATGGAATTCACGGTAGTGCATGAATTGATTCACCTGGAGCTTTCCCCGGTGCTGGCCCCGCTCAGCCGCAACGACGCCAACCGGCGCGAGGAGGAACATGCCGTCAATCACATGGCCGATGCCCTCCTCAAACTCGATCGCGGCCAGTAGTACTCTCCACTTCCCCAGGCCCCACGCCGGGCATGGCTTTTGCATTTCCAGCCGGATTATCCTGTTCGTAGGGTGACGTTTTCGGGCGTCACCGCCAGGAGGCGCCGTGCGGTCTCTGAACAGGATTCTGCTTCCGGTCGACTTCTCCGAACGCGCCGCGGGTGCAGCACGTTACGCCAAGTCGTTAGCCGCCCATTTTCAATCGGAGGTTGTTCTGTTGCATGCGTTGCCGCCGCCGCAACAGGTGTTTGCGCCGGTGGAGTTCGGCGGTGCGATGCTGGACGATATCAGCCGCGACCTCGCTTGCAAAACAGCGGCTGAACTCGACCGCTTTGCCGAAGCGGAACTGCCCGGTCTCAATGTCCGGCGTCTGGTGCTGGAAGGCGACCCGGCTTCCACCATCGTCAACTTCGCCCATGAGGAAAAGCTGGACCTCATCATCATGCCGACCCATGGCTACGGTCCGTTTCGCCGCTTCATTCTCGGCTCCAACACCGCCAAGGTCCTGCACGATGCCGATTGCCCTGTGTGGACCGGGGTGCATCTGGAGGCCGCTCCACCGGCTTCCGCGCTGCCGCTGCACAACGTTCTGTGCGCGGTGGATCTGGGTCCGCAGAGTGAAAAGGCGCTCGCCTGGGCCGCCTTTCTGCAGCAGGAATTCGCCGCCGAACTGACCCTGCTGCATGCCGCCACCGCCGTGCCCGACACCGGCGATCAGGCCGAAACCGCCTGGCGGCGCCAGGTGCGCGAAGCCGTCGAGGAGGAGTTGCAGCGTCTGCAGCAGGCTACCTCCGCCAAAGCGGCGCGGGTTGTCATCGAACCGGGAGACCCCGCGCAGGCCATCTGCGCCGCCGCGGGCAAGTGGAAGGCGGACGTGGTGGTGATCGGCCGCGGATCGGCCGCCGGCGTTTTCGGAAGGCTGCGCACCAACGCCTACGCCATCATTCGCGAATCGCCCTGCCCGGTCGTCAGCGTCTGACGCGGCTGCCAGCGTCTGTGTCTTTTCTGCTTTTACCGGTCTTCGGCCGTATGCCACAATTGCAGTAGTGGCCGCCCGGACTCTCTACCAGGTTCTGCAAGAAACCGAACACGCGTACGGCGACGCGCCCGCTCTGCGCCAACCCGATGGCAGCGGCGGCTACACCGTCTATTCCTGGAAGCAGTATCGCCAGGCGGCCGAGGAGATCGCCTGCGGCCTGCGCGCCCTGGGCATCGGCAAAGGCGAGATCGTCGCGCTGGATTCCGAAACGCGCCTCGAATTCTACCTCGCCGACCTGGGCATTCTCACGAATGGCTCCGTCGCGGCGGCGCTCTACCCCAGCTACCCGCCGGCCGATCTGGTTCGCACCCTGCGCTCCATCGGGGCCGTCGCGGCATTCGTCGAGGATCGCCAAACGCTCGAAAGCCTGCGCGACGCCGGCCTGCGGCATTGGATTCTGCTCACCGGGGACGCCGCCGGCGCCCTTACGCTCCACGACCTGCGCGCCCTCGGGCGGGACGCCATGGCCAAGGATCCCGGACTGCGCGCGCGGCTTTCGGCCGCGGCCACGCCCGCCGATGACGCCGTTCTCTACCTCACCAGCGGCGCCACCGGAGAGCCTAAGACCGCGCTCGTGAGCCACCACGCCATCGTCTCCAATATCGATATGGGGCCCGCCGTGCTGCCCATCGGCCCGCAGGATTCCACGGTGGCGTTTCTGCCTTCGGCGCACATCGCGCAGCGCGTGGTCATCGAGTTTCTGCCGCTGCGCATGGGCATGCCGGTCACGTTCTTCGAAAGCCTGATGAAGCTGCCGCAGGATATCCGCAAGGTGCGGCCCACCATCCTGCTGGCGCCGCCGCGCATGTGGGAGCGCATCTACTCCACCATCTGCACCGAACTGCGCAAGCGCCCCGCACCGGCTCGGAAGGCTTTCTATGGCGCTCTTGGCATTGCGCTCGCCGCCGCACGGTATCGCCGCGAAGGCAAGGCGGTGCCGTGGCGCCTGCGCGCGCCGCTCAAAATCGCCGACAAGCTGCTTTTTTCGAAAGTGCGCGCGCGCTTCGGCGGACGCATCCGCGTTGCCGCTTCCGGCGCCGCGCCCCTCGGCAAGGACCTGGCCGAATTCTACGATGCTATCGGCATGCCGCTGGTCGAAGGCTACGGCCTCACCGAAGGCGGCGTGGTGACGCTGAATCCTCTCGACCGCCCCAAGCCCGGCAGCATCGGCAAGCCGCTTCCGGGGATCGAGACGCGCATCTCCGACGACGGCGAACTGCTGGTCCGCAGCCTCTGCCTCTTTTCCGGATATCTGAACGATCCCGCGGCCACCGCCGAAGTGCTTCGCGAAGGCTGGCTGCACACCGGCGATATCGCGCACGCCGATAGCGACGGCTACCTCTTCATTACAGGCCGCAAGAAGGAGCTGATCGTTTCCTCGACCGGCAAGAAGATCTATCCCTCGCGCGTCGAGAACCTGTTCAAAATGGAGCCGCTCATCAGCCAGGTGCTGCTCATAGGCGACCGCCTGCCGTTTCTCACCGCGCTCTTCACCATCAATCCCGCAGCGGCCGAAGATCTCAAGGGCATGGACGAGTGGAAGGGCCGGGCGCCCGCCGAAATCGTGGCCGCGCGGCCGGTAGCGGCGGAAATGCAGAAGATCGTCACGCGCGTCAATAAACAGCTTGCGCCCTTCGAGCAGGTGCGCAAGTATCGCATCCTGGCGCGCGATTTCTCCATCGAACGCGGCGAATTGACCGCCACCATGAAGGTGCGGCGCGCCCGCGCCATGGAGAACTTCAAAGATCACATCGACGAGCTGTACGCGGGAAGAGAGTAAAACTGTCGCTCCCTTTCCGCGCCGCGATCGATGCAGGCGGGACCGCCCTTTACAGTTTGAATTCCGCCCGCACCACGTCGTCGTCCAGCGAGTGCTTCAGAGTGAACCCGAGTTTCTCGCAGATGCGCATCACGTCGCGGTTGTCGGGGAGGATATCGGCCGTCAGCCGGCTCAGTTTCTCGTCGGCGCCCACAATCAGCAGCCGCGCCAGCAGCTCCTTCCCCAATCCGCGGCCCTGCCACTGATCGCTCACCACCACCGCGACCTCGCCCTCGTTGGTCCCCAGCACCTTGTTCATGCGGGATACCGCCAGGATCTCCGGTTCGCCCGTCTGCGGGTTGCGCCGCTCCGCCACCAGCGACATTTCGCGGTCGTAATCGATGAAGCAGATGCGCGTCAGCCGCTCGTGCGCGATGCGCTGCTCGAGGTTCATCAGGTGGAAGTAGCGCATGTACACGGTGCGCTCGCTCAAGGTCGCGTGGAAACGCACGATCGTCGGCTCGTCTTCGGGACGGATCGGCCGGATGGTCACTACCGTCCCGTCCTTCGTCGTCCACGGCGACACGTAGCGCGTCGGATAGGCGCGCACCGCCGTCTTGGGAACCTGGTCGAGCGAGGTCACCTCGGGCCCGTGCAGCACCACGCGCGCGTCCAGGGCGATCAGGCCGTCGGGCGACGCCAGGAGCGGGTTGATATCGATTTCTTTGATCCACCGCTGCTCCGCCACCAGCGCGCTGAACCGCACCATGAGCAATTCCAGCGCCTGCATGTCCACCGGCTTGCGCCCACGCACGCCCTTCAACGCTTTGTGGATTTTGGTCTGCTCCATCATGCGGCGGGCGAGCGTGGTATTCAGCGGCGGCAGCGCCAGCGACCGGTCTTTGAAGACTTCCACCAGTTGCCCGCCGGTGCCGAACAGCAGCACCGGCCCGAACTGCGGATCGAGGCTGGAACCGATGATCAGCTCGTAGGCGTCCTTCAGTTTCACCATCGGCTGCACGGTCACGCCCTGAAAATGCTGTGCCCCCACTTTCTCGGAGACCGAAGACTCAATGGCGCCGAATGCCCGCTCCACCGCGTCCGCATTGGTCAGGTTCAACTGCACGCCGCCGACATCGGTCTTGTGGGTGATGGTTTCCGAGTACAGCTTCAACACCACCGGGTAGCCGATCTGCGCCGCCGCTTTCACCGCCGCGGCCGCATCGGTCGCGATGATCGTCTGCGCCACCGGAATGCCGTACGCCGCCAGCACCTGCTTGGATTCGAACTCCGTCAGGATGCTGCGTTCTTCTGCTCGTGAGCGCTGCACGATATCGCCCACCAGTTTGCGATCCGGAGTCCAATCCGCGGAGTCCTCGGGCAGGGAGGGCGTTTCGTACAGTCCCTTCAGGTTGTAGCTGTATTGCCACATGTAGTTGAAGGCGCGCGCGGCCGTATCCGGATACGGGAAGGTCGGGATATTGGCGCGATTCAGAATCTCTTCGCCCGCCGCTACGTCCACGCCGCCCATCCAGCTCGCCAGCACCGGCTTGCCTTCCTGTTTGGCCAGCGGTTTCAGTTGCTCGGCGATGCGCGTCGGGTCCGTCATGGCCTGCGGCGTCAGAATCACCAGCATGCCGTCGCTGTTCGGATCCTTGGCGGCAATCTCGAGCGCCTTGGCATAGCGCTCCGGCGAAGCGTCTCCGATAATGTCCACCGGATTGTTGTGGCTCCAGGTGGTCGGCAGCACCGCGTTGTAGGCTTCGATGGATTCCGCCGAAAGTTCCGCCAGCTCCCCGCCGCCCATGATCAGCGCATCGGTCGCCAGCACGCCCGGGCCGCCCGCATTGGTTACGATCGTCAGCCGCGGACCCTTCGGACTGGGCTGCTTGGAGAGCACTTCCGCCATGTAGAACAGATCGGCGATGTTGTTGACGCGCAGCACGCCGCTGCGCCGGAAGGCCGCCTCCAGCACTTCGTCGCTGCCTGTCAGCGAGCCCGTGTGCGAGGCCGCCGCTTTGGCCGCCGCCGCCGAGCGCCCCGGCTTGATGACGATGATGGGCTTGTTCAGCGCCACCTCCCGCGCCGCCGAAAGGAACGAGCGCGCATCGCCGATGCTTTCCATGTAGATGACGATCGACTTGGTGCGCGGATCGTTGCCCAGGTGATAAATCAGGTCGCCCCAGCCCACATCCACCATCGAGCCCACCGAAACGAACGCGCTGAACCCGACCATTTCCTTCAGGCTCCAGTCGAGCACCGCCGTGCACAACGCGCCGCTCTGGCTGATGAAGCCCACCGACCCCGGCCGTGCAATGGTGGTCGCGAAGGTGGCGTTCATTCCCGAAAGCGGGCTCATCACGCCCAGGCAGTTCGGCCCGATCACGCGGATCTCCGCCGCGCGCGCCTCCTCGAGCAGCTTGTGCTCCAGCGCCGCGCCCTCCGGCCCGATCTCCTTGAACCCGGCCGAAATCACGATCGCGCCGCGCACGTCGTTTTCACCGCACTCGCGGACCAAACCGGGAATGGAAGGCGGTGGCGTCACGATCACCGCCAGGTCCACCTGCTCGGGAACGTCGGAGATGCTCTTGTACGCTTTCACACCCAATACGCTGGGCCGCTTCGGATTCACCGGGTACACCGTGCCGCCGAAGGGGCTCGTGACCAGGTTCCACAGCAGGGTGCGTCCCACGGTTCCGGGGTTTTCCGTGGCGCCAATGACGGCGACAGTCTTAGGAGAAAAGAAGACATCCAGAGGCTGGTTCCTCTGATGATGCGTTTTCTTGCGTGCTGGTTTATTGCTGGTTGCTTGCATGGTTTTCGGTGTCAGCCTTTGATCCGAAGGCGGCCTGGTTCAGTGCCTCGACCACATCCGGCGGATTGAGCCCATTCTTGCGGGCCACGGTTTCGATATCGCAATCGTCGCAGACCGCGCGAAAATGCAGCTCTTCAAACACTGAGATGGTTTCCGGATGCTGCAGCTTCACATCCCGGACAATCATGTCGCGGCGGATCAGTTGATCGAATCGGAACATTCCTTTAGCCCTCTTGGAAGCGTCATTCGTGCACTTCGCACTCCAAAGAAGATGCTATTGGAATCAATGGCTTATGACTCAAAGAAAGATTGGATTGGGTGATATCACCCAGCTTGACAGCGTTACCGCACGTAGACCCGAGTGGGACCCACGATCTTCAGCCCGGGCAGCTCCGTCCGCAGCTTTACCGGCACGTAACCCTTGCCGTTCGACGCTTCGATGGTCACCTGGTATTGATTGTCGAGGCGCTGCCGGAGGTCCTTCAGAAACGGGGAGATCGATACCGGATCGGTGAAACCCTGGAAGTATGCGTAACCGCCTGTCTCCTGGCCGACCTGGATCAGCCGCGACTGCGCCATGGTGGTTGTCCACTCGCCCAGCCCGTACAGTCCGGCGCCTCGCAGATAGACCGAGTACACCAACACGCCTCTCTTGAGAGCTTCATGAACCGCGGCGTCCAGGTAAGGATCGTCCGTGATTCTGCTGCTGTAATAGCGGTCCACGCCGTCGGTGAACATGAGCACCGCGCGCCGCGGCGTCGCTTCGTTCGAAGGCCAGTGATTCACCAGGCTCGAAAGCGCGAAATAGGGGCTGCCGTTTTCGCCCGGAATCGCGGCGGGCAGACGTAACGCTGCTGCCGCCTTGGCATGATCGGTGGTGAACGCCTGCGAGAGAGCATACGTGCCGTTGTGCATATAGCCGACGGCGACCTGCGTGGTTGCCGGAAGCGAGCGCAGAAAGCTCTTCAATTCACCCAACTGGATGCCAAGACTGGACGAACGTGTGGAATCGTCCAGAAGAACGAAGAGCTGCATGTTGGCCTGCTCGCCCGCCAGCCGTTGCAGCCCGATAACCCGGTCAGGAGTGTTCCCCTGCAACACCGTCACGTCGCCGGCTTCCAGGACCGGCGCCGGGCCGCTCCCCGAAGCCGGACTTACTGTAATCACCATCTGCGCCGGAACGGCGCCCATCGCGGCCGCGGGGCCGCTTGCCATCAGAGCAAGCGCAATCGTCCCGCTTAGCGCCCACTTTGCAATCTTCATGGCGCAACTCGCTTTCACTAAGTTGGATGCGTTCGTTGCGCCCGCGGTTGCTCCTGTCGCCGCGGGACTCTACAACTCCAGCTTGCGCGACAACTCCAGCTTGCGCGCCCGCGGCCGTTCCACTCTTCCCACCAGCCGCTGCTCTCTGCGCCGCAATTCCGCGCACTCTTCGATCTGGAGCGCGCTGCGCGTCATCTCCAGCGCCATCGCGTAATTCTTCTCGCGATGCTCATAGTGCTTCGCCAACGCTTCGAACGCGCGCACGCGGAAGGGATTGCGCGATGCCGCCAGTTCCGCCGCGATCGCCACCGCCGCATCCACGCGACCCAGCCGCCGCTCCAGCACGCCGATATCCCACAGCGTCCGGAACAGCAGTTCATCCGGCAGCCCCAACTCCACCGCGCGCCGGAACAGCCGCAGGCATTCTTCATCGCGCCCCGCCTGTCCCAGCCAGCGCCCCAGCCCGATCAGGTCCGCGCCATGGCGGAACTGCGCCGCCTCCGGCGCGCGAAAGGCGAACGGCACAATCGCCGTCAGACAGGCCAGTGAAAGAATATCGATGGCGTTGTGGTGAAAGATGGGCACAATCTCGAAAGCCTGCTGCGTGCGCAGGAATTCGAAGTAACAGTACGGGATCATCTCGCCGGGCAGATCGCCCTGCCGCTCGACTCCCAGGATGCGGTTTTCCAGGTCCACCAGGCGGCAGCTCTCCAGCCGCAGCTTCCACAGCCGGCGCGCTCCGAAGAGCAGGTCCAGGTGCTCCAGGCGCGCGAACGGATGCCGCGCGCGCGCCATGCGAAAACGCGTCTCCAGCAGCGGCTGATCGTAGGCCTTGCCGTTGTAAGTGATCAGCACATCGAACGGCGCCAGGTACTCCGCCAGCCGGCACAAGAGCGACGCCTCTTCGCCGTAATCGCGCATGAAAAACTGGCGCAGCCGGAAACCGCTGGCATCGATGGAACCGACGCCGATCAGAAACGCATATGTCCCCGTCCCGCCGGCCAGCCCCGTCGTCTCCGTATCCAGAAACGCCCAGCGTGTGGGAGGCGCATGCGCAATCGTGCCCTCGGATAGCGGCGCCAGCAGATCTTCGGGCAGCTCCGCCAGGTCGCAGATCTGCACGCTGCCGTGATGACGATGCCGCTCCCAGACCTTCTCCGTTTCGAAGTGCTGCCCGTGCGGCGTGGTCACCACTTCGCCGCTCATCAGGTTCTGGATGAACTGCGCCGAGGACTTCCGGTCCGGCCGCGGACGCACGGGCGCGGGCGCCGCTTTTTCCCACTTGCGGTCGATTTTCGCGATGTGCCGCCGCAGCGCGGCAAGCTGTTCCTGAATGTCCTCCATGCTTCGCTTTTTCTTTGCCTAATATAGTCCTATAGTCGAAGCTTGAGCAAGCCCCGGCTCTTCTTTCTGCTGCTTTTCGCGCTGCTCGTGGCCTCGCGCCTGTGCCACATCGGCATCCTCTGGGAAGGCGATACCTATCCATTGGCCGCCGCGCAGCAGATGCTTCACGGCAAAGTTCTCTACCGCGACATCTGGTTCGACAAGCCGCCTTTGCTGGCTGCCGCTTATCTTCTTATCGACGCGAAACCGGGCATTCCCCTGCGCCTGGCGGGCGCGCTGTATGCGCTGCTGGCCTGCTGGATCGCCTTCGGCTTCGCACGCGATCTCTGGACTCCGCGTGAAGGCCTGTGGGCCGCCGGCCTGATGGGCTTTTTCCTGGTCTTCGATTTTCCCTCCGCCGTGATGCCCGTCGCGAGCGACCTTCTCATGCTCGCCCCTCATCTGGCTGCCGTGTGGCTGGCCTGGAAACGGCGCGCGCTGTGGAGCGGCATCGTGGCCGGAGTCGCATTCTGGATCAACCCCAAAGGTGTTTTCGTGGCGGCTGCCTGTGTACTCTGGTGTCCCGCCGGCGCGGGGGCGATGGCCGCGGGCTTCGCCGCCGTGTGCGCCGTCTGCTTCGCCACGCTGGCAGTCTTTGGAGCGCTCGGCGCCTTCTGGCAGCAGGTGTGGGTTTGGGGGCGCCTCTACGCCTCCAGCACCTTCCTGCCGCACCCCATCGAAAACGGCGCCATCCGCACGCTCGATTGGGCCGGTTTCCACATCGCCATCGTGATCGCCGC